>ERZ780207.3-NODE-3-length-289437-cov-27.047021_pt1 | contig 289437 bp, 230 predicted proteins | sample MGYA00510977_ERZ780207 | MGnify/ENA primary metagenome ERZ780207 (study PRJEB29588, sample SAMEA2151383) | human gut metagenome | biome: human gut; feature: human-associated habitat; material: faeces | place: Denmark | collected 2008/2010 ...
TTGTACTTGCGTGGAGAAAAAGGCGCAAACAAGCAAAAGAGTGAGCATTATCGCGCGCGATAATGCGATTTCAAAATCAAGATAGGGGTCCCCAAAAGATACTTTTGTACTTTTGGGGAAAAGGAATAAACAAGCAAAAGACAAACGATTGTCGCTTACGACAATCGTTTGGTCAAAAGCGCAGTTTATGACGCGTGCGCCTATAAGTCGTCCGCATCTTGCGTGGGCGTTTCAAGCGGCTCGTACGTTTCAAAAGTCATAAGCGCGGGGAAACAGCCGTACATTCCAAGCGGATCATACATATTCGGCGCAAACGCCGCCTGGTTGATTTCATTTTTACTTTTCAATGATTTCATAAACCCTCCGCCCTTTATTCTGTGCAAAACGGAAAACTCTATTCGCCTCAAAAAAGACAATTCCCGCCTTTTGTAGGCGGGAATTTAACTTGGTTGCCCTTTGTACGAAGTACTTATGTCATTGCGAGCGCAGCGTGGCAATCTCCCGGAAGGGTTACCTTATTCCCCTAAGTCCTTTATTGCCGGATTTGTCGTGTTGATAAGGTCAAACTTCCTTACTCTGCTCCAACCTTTGATTTGTTTTTCACGCATTATTGCGTCGTTTATGTTCCCGTATTCTTCAACGTACACGCATTTCGTTACGTTGTATTTGTCGGTAAAACCTTTCAGAATATGGCTTTTATGTTCCGCCACTCTTCTTTCTATATCGTCGGTGACGCCCGTATACAATACCGTATTGTCCACGTTTGTCATTATGTATACGTAATATGTTTTCATTATTCGGTGTCCCTTCCGGGAGATTGCCACGTCGCTACGCTCCTCGCAATGACATAAAGTGCGTTGCACGGAATACAACACGCTCCCATAAAACGGCGAGAATGCGTCGCACACTTCGTTTTTGAAATCACGTTATCGCGAGCGATAACGCTCACTCTTTTGCTTGTGTGCGCCTTTTCCCCACAAGTACACAGTATCTTGTGGGGTCCCCTTTTCTCACGAGTTTTTGGGTTCTGCAAAAACGCCGAAAAGGCGCAAAATTATGACTTTTTACCCTTTGGTGATGGTATCAGTGTCGTCGATAGTCACATCTTCCACCGAAACTCCGCTGTCTTTGATATGCTCGATTTCGGGAGCGGCGTCGGTGGCGGCATCGGGCGCGACTTCTTTATGCGCTGCCGTGTTGGCGGACTTTCTGTAAATGACGAATTTCTGCCAGCAGAATTCCAGAACGCCGTTGATGAGCATTACGGTTGCTTCTGCCAAAAGTTTTGCTCCCTCGCCTCCGCCAAGCGACGACGATACGGCGTGAACGTACCAGGTCTGGAAGGGATAAAACGGGACGTAAAACAGGAACGCGAGCGCCATTGCGACGGGCACGTTCTTTGCCGACTTGAACGTGAATTTGCGGTTCAAGGTAAAGTTCCACAAAACGGACAGCGCCAACGCAACCGTGGTCGCCACAAACAGCGTCTTGGGCATCACGGTGATGAAGTTGATTGTGCCCCAGTCGAGTTTTTTGAAAGCGAAAGTCATTATCGTGAACGATAAGAACTGGATAATTCCTGCGCTTGCCGTGCAAAGAAGATACTTGAATGCTTGCCAACGCGTACCGTTTTTTGCGTTCATTTCTTTGAATTTTTCTTTGCGTTCTGCTTTTCTTTGTGCCTTTTCTTCGGGCGTGAGTTTTTGTTTTGCCATACTTTCTCCTTATTATAACGGGCGTCTGATTGCAGTGTCTTCCGCTTCGCCGCAGCAGTGAATGTGCATATTGTTCATTACTCTGAATGCGTCGGCGCGAATATGGAAGCTTCGCAAGCCGTTAAGACGGACTTTCAGGCGCATATACAGCATAAGACTTTTGCCGTTGTCGGGCGGGGGACATTGTGACACGAAGCAAGCGTACGCCGCTTTTGTTTTTTCAAAGTCTTTTTTGGTGATTTTGACGAATCTGTTGGGTTTACCGGTGAAATAGTACGCCAGAACCGTTGGTTTTGCAATTTGGGTTGCCCCGACGCTTTTCATCATATTGACGTTGCTGCACATAAAATACGCCTTCGACACCGCCTCTCCCACGCGAAGATGGTCGGGGTGGCTTTCGGGGTACAGTTTGTGGTCGGGACCGATCACGACGTCGGGCTTAATTTCTGCGATGACTTTTGCGATTTCGATGCGGAGCGCGACTTCGTCGTACATACCGCCGTCCTCAAAAGGCAGAAATCTGACGTCCTTAACACCCAGAATTTTCGCAGATGCCAATTGTTCGTCGCGGCGGATTTTAACAAGCGTTTCGGGCGACATGTTTTCGTCTTCCGTGCCGAACCGTCCGTCGGTGCAAACGAGATAATATACGTCCTTCCCTTCGCGCGCAAGCCTTGCGACGGTGCTGCCCACGGCAATTTCGATATCGTCGGGGTGCGGCGCAACGAACAAATACGTCTTGAATTTTTCGATTTTCGGAACGGGTGCGACCGCTTTTATGAGCAATCTGTTGAGTAACATAACTTTCTCCCAGGACAATCTTACAATATTTTAACACACGATATTTGTTAAGTAAAGGCTTTTCAAAAAAATGTGGTTTTCTTGCGCGTTTTTGAAAACGTATGGTAATCCGGTGCCCTTTCCACTCGGCGCGCACTGCACTTATATTCTTCCGTGCAACGCACTTATGTCATTGCGAGCGGAAAAACGGGGACCCCAAAAGATACTTTTGTACTTTTGGGGAAAAGGAGTATGCAAGCATAAGACAGGCGATTGTCGCTTGCGGCGATTGACTGGTCAAAAACGAAGCATATGACGCGTGGCAATCTCCCGGAAGGGTATCCTTATTAAACAAAACAAATAAAAAACATTATTCTGTCAATAGGACACTCTTGCTGTATAGATGACCATCTTTTTAATGAGAAATTGTCCGGTATCCGGGTTGAGTGTATTTTGGATAAGAAAATTTGCTTTTAATACCGTACAATGTTTATTCGGTTTGTTTTATTATGAATTTTACATAAATAGTTAATGCGTTCTTGACGCGGTTACCCTTCCGAGCGGCGCACACTGCACTTTTGAAATCGCGTTATCAGGGGCGATAACGCTCACTCTTTTGCTTGTTTGCGCCTTTTTCTTCACAAGTACACAGTATCTTGCGGGGTCCCCTGTTTTGCTTCGTAATGACAATTTTTAATCCGCAACGTGCCTAAGGCACACATCGCGCCGAAGGTGCATCGCTTTTGCCGACAGGCAAAAACATCGCGCCATCACTTTTACAAGGTATCCCTTCCGGGAGATTCTCACGTCGCTTTGCTCCTCAGAATGACATAGTGTGCGTTGCACGCAAAATAATATTTTTTCTTATTCTCCCTAAAAACGGCGAGAATTTTATCGTTTAACCCCCTAATCTTAAAAAGTCAGAATTTTGATGCTATTAAGCCCCACGGGTACACAGTATCCCGCGGGGTCCCCTTTTCTCACGATTTTTCGGGTTCCCGAAAAAACTCAAAAGGTCGCAAAATTCTGCCGTTTTTTGTTGAGAAAAGGGGCTGAGCAACAGCCCAGCCCCCTTTTTACCTATTCTGTTGTATCAACCACTCGATTAGTTTGCGATTGTGCCGTCTTCCGGCGTTAAAATCGTGATATTGAACGCGTTCTTTTTCGTGTTCTCGTCTTTCAAGAGGTCTTTGTCGATTGTGATTTCCGGTGCTTTCGTCAGGAAGTTGACGTAACCTTTGATCGAGAACGTCTTTCCGTAGACTTTTCCTTCGACAGTTGCGGTGCCGTACGTTACGCGGTCGCCGTCTTTCTTCGTGCCGATGATGACTTTAAGCGCGATGTCGTTAATGATTTCCGCATTTGCGCTTGTGCCTGCCGCAACAATTTCCTCGACTTTCCAGCTGTTTGCCGTCTTATCGAAATACGGGACGTAGGTCTTTCCGAGGCGGTATGCCTGACGGAGCAACGAACCGGCTTGACCGTCGATATAGTTGCTTTCCGTGTATGCCGCGCCTGTGCGATTAAGTTCGTTTTCGATTGCTTGTTTAAGGACGTCGGGCGTGTTGATAAGCACGAGTTTGCCGTCTTTAAATTCAAACCCTTCATCGGAAAGATATTTCGCGTTGTTTTTCTTTGCTTCAAGCTCTGCATAAAGCACGTACGGGTACAGATATTTGTTGCCCTCGCTGTCTTCGACCACGGCGTAACCGTATTTTTGCATATTGGCAGTCGTTGCCGTCGCTTTGTTTTCAGCAAAGAACCTTTCGCCTTCGGTCATATATTCCGCGGGACGGAGCAACATAAGCTGTTTGCTGAGACCTTGCGCGTAAATTCCGCGAGCCGTCAGCTTGTAAAGTTCGGTTTCGAATTCCTTATAAACCGCGACCGAGTCGTAAGTCTTGCCCGCGGGTTTGACTTGATACTTCGTGAAGTATTTCATTGCAAGAGCGACCATGCTCACAGCGTCGATATTATCGTTGTTGTATTCAAACAAGTTTTTGAACGTCGTCGCAAGGAGTTTTTCGCCGCCGATAACGAGCGAGTTGTCAAGGCCGTCCGCCTGATTGATGCCGATAAGTCCGTACACTGCGGGAATTATGCCCACGTTGTCTTTGAGCACCAGGTTCATAATAACGTCGCCAATCGTGATGTCGTTTTCAGCAGATGCGGTTGCAGGTTTCTCGAAATTCAACAGAATGCCCATTCCTTTTCCGCTGATGAAGCTGTTGATAATGTTCACGAAGTTCAAGCCCGTGACGTGCGCTTCTCCGGTCTGGATAAAGTGATTGATTGCGGTATTGACGCTTTCGTAATTATAAGATGCCTTGTAGTGATTGTATCTCTTTCCAGTGTAAGTCTTTGATTCTTCGGCAGAAAGTTTATAATATACCTTCTTCAATTTTACGAGTTTCACGCCGTACTCGCCGTTCACGTCTTCAACCCAGAACCACTTATCGTGGACTATTGCTTTGTAAGTGACAACTTGCTTATACTTTTTGCCGTCGGCACCAACAGGCTTATCATCGGTAATCAGATAATAATTGCCCGCTGTGTCTTTGCCGTATTCGCCGTTCGCATCTTCGACGTACTCGGTTTTCTTGTCATAGAAGCCCCACTTGCCGTCGTCGGTTTTTTGGAAGCCCCAAACGCCGATTCCGCCGTTTTTGCCCATATAGACGCACAAGTCGAGGATTGTGGGAACGATGTTTTTATATTCGTCCATAATCTTCGCATCGAGTTGCAGGTCGTATTGAGGCGTGTCGGTAATGCTTACGTTCGTTGCATAAAGTTGGATTTTTGCAACTGTCTTTTCGTTTGCGGTGATTGTCGCCACCGCTTTGGTGTTTTCGATATTTACGAAATCGAGCGTGCCTTTGATATTGAGTTTCAGCGTTTTGGGAACGGTGAGCGTTTTCGTTGCCGCGTCGTATTTCAGATCGTCGCCGCCGACTTTGATTTTCAAGCCGTCGGGACTTGTGTAGTCGTGTGCGACAAGGCTCAGAAGGTCTTCTCCGAAGTTGAAATCAAGACCTGCGTCGATATTCATTGCGCCGTATTCGGCTTTGTTTACAGCCGTCGTGGAAATCGCGTTTTTATCGTTTCCGATTTTAAGGTCGGTGATTGCAAGTTCGATACCGAAAGTCCTGTTGTTTTCGCCTGCGGGCAGGTTAAGGTCGAGGAAGAATTTGCTCATCTTGCCGATGCTGCCGTTTGCGCCCTTTTCCTTTTCAAAGCCCAACTTGATTGCGCCGTTTTTCGTCACGGCAATGCTTTCGCCCAAGTTGAAAGGATTGAGCGCGATCGTTGCGGAAAGTTTTTGCGACAGGTCGTTCTTGACGGACGTGTAACCTTTGTTCGCTTCTTGGAACTGACCGTTTTTCCAGGTGTACCAGGTAGGTTCGCTGAACAAGTTGCTTGCAAACGGTGTGCCTTTTAAGTCCGCGGTAAGGATGCCCTGAACGTCAAGGGTTTCGCCAAAGTATCTGTAAAAGGTTTCTTTGCCGCCGAATATCTCCGAAAGCATGTTGTTGATCGAAATGCCGCTGAAAGAAATGTTCTTTTCAAAAATCGTGTCGGCAAGGGTTTTCACAACGTGTGTGCCGTTTGCGTCTTTAACATATTCGCCGTTAACTAAGTTGTAACGGTTTCTGCTTGCCGCATTGACAAGCGTGTCGCTGTACGGCATATACTCTTTCTTTACAAACGTGTTGATAAGCCCCGTTATAACTGTGTTAAGGTCAAAGTTGCCGCCGTTGAAAGCCTCGACAACGCTCTTTACGACGTTGTTTTTGAGCAGCCCTTCGATCTTTGTGAAAAGCGCGTCTTTGACGGTTTGTCCGTTTGCGGTCTTTTCAAGTTTTGAAAGGTCAACGCCGACTTTGTTCCCCGCAATCGTTACGTAAAGGAAGTCTTTTTCGTAAATAAGGCGGAAAGAATCGACGCCGTTAATGCGCGCGGACACGTCGATATAAGTTTCGTTGTTTTCCGTGAGAGCAACCGCTTTCGAATATCTCGTTTGTCCTTCGTGGAGGCTTGCGTCGTACGACACGTACTTGCCGTCGATAAGGACGTATGCGCCGTTTGCGTCGACGATATATTTGTCGATGACGTTCTGACGGTCGAGAAAACCTTTCAGAGCAAGTTCGATCGGCATTTTTTCTGCGACGCCGCCGTCCTTTTTAAGGGTGATTGTCGCGCCGAGGCTCAAAGCGATGTTTTTGCCGTCGGCAAGTTCAAACGAAGTGCCGTTTGCGATTTCGTTTGCGCTTTGGAACATCGTGTTGACAAATGCGTTCATCGAGGCGCCTGCTTGGTTGCCGCCGGTTCCGCCACCGCCGGTTCCGCCACCGTCGCCCGTTCCGCCGCCTTGGTTTCCGCCACCGTTGCCTTTATTTTTGCAGGCAGCCAGAACGCCGACGCACAAAACGAGAACGCAAACTATTGCGAGAACTCGCAAAAAATTCTTGTTTTTCATTTTTGGTCTCCTTTCGAGATTTAAATTAGACACGCACGCGGACGTGCGTATATCTCTACATCTTACATTTTAATATTTATTACTTTTCTTGTCAAGGCTAAGTCGGGATTTCCGCCCGTCGCGCGCCGTTTCGGGGTAATCGGCAAATCGTTTTAAGGTAATTTTTAACCTAAACGTTACAAATACGCCCGCGTGTAATATTTTGCGAAAAACCTTTACATATTGTCCTTACGTTTGTATAATAATCGTTAGGAGGAATTTTATGCACGATTCGCACGTTCACAGCATTTTTTCGGACGACGGCATGGAGGCGGTCGAAGACGTCGTTGCGACGGCGCTTTCTCGCGGTTGCGACTATGTCGCAATCACCGATCACGTCAATCGCGATTATCAGGTCATCGGATATGACAACCCGCAAATAAATATGTCGGCGTACGTCGCCGCGATGCAGAACTTCAAACGCCGCTTCAATAAGAAAGGCTTCCGCCTTGCCATGGGCGCGGAACTCGGTTACTTGAAATCGGCAAACAATCTGTATATCAAAGACCTTGCCGATATCGACTTCGACGTCATTATCAACAGCGTTCACTGCGTGCTCGGCAGCGAGGTCTATTACGCGGAATATTTCAATAAGTGCCCCTATAAACACTTTGCCTATCTCGAATACCTGAAAGCCGTCCGGGAAAGCGTCGACGCGCCCTACCCCTACGACATCATCGGCCACATCGGCTATATCCAGAGAAACGCGCCGTATAAGGAGCCCGATATGTTTTACGAGGAGTTCTCGGACGTCTTTGACGATATCCTCACCGCCATCATCGAAAAAGATAAGTGCCTGGAAGTCAACAGCAAAACTTATCGCGGCGGAAAAACCACAAGCGAGTTTTCTTTGCGACACCTGTCAATCCCCGACGTCGACGTCCTGAAACGATACTACGAGCTCGGCGGAAGGAAAATTTCTTTCGGCAGCGACGCACACCGCACAAACAGCATCGCTTATAATTACGACAAAATCGCGGCGGCAATGAAAGAAATCGGCTTTGAAGGTTTCACCCGATACGTGAACCGCGAGCCGGAACTTGTGAAGTTTTGATAAACCGAAAACAATACGATGCCAAAACCGTCGCTTTCCGACGGTTTTTTCGCGCTTCGCGATTTATAAAACGCTTTTCGTCACGTTGAACTTTACGCCAAAGACGTTTGTGACTTCGTGATACTCCGCGTTTTCAAAAAGTCCGCTCGTGCGGGACACGACGTAATCCGCGCACTCAAAAAGGGGCTCCGAAAAGCCTTTGTCGATATGATATATTTCGAGCAATCGGCGGGCGGGGTTTTTAACCTTTGTGTTTCTGATTATTGCAAATAATTTTTTCATTTCGTTCACCTCTTGATTGCATTATTGCATACAAAATATGACAATGCTTTGCATATTATTGAAAAATGTTTGATATTTTTTATTTTTTCGCAAGGTGAATTTTTGCAAAAAGAAACGCCCCGAAAATCGGGACGCTCTTTTGATTTAGGTGGAAAGATTACTGTCGTAATCCGATAATAAGCATATTATTAGCCGACTTGGACGCTGGCGTTGCCGCTGACTTGTACAACGTATTTGCCGTTTTCGACTTCCGGCTCACCGGGGATATATTTTGCAACGCCATTGATGTCGACGTTTACGTTTACAGAGCCCACAACGACAACCGTCGCCGTACCGTTGATTGCAAAGTCGTTTTTGTCAAGGTTGGTTGCGTTTGCATTCGAGATAACGTTTGCAACGACGTTCACTTTAACGGCTTCTTGACCTTCTTTTCCGACCGCTACGTCAACGTAGACTTTCGCGCCAGTTTCGGTATCGCTGATTTTGCCAAGTTCGACTTTCACGTTGACCTTGCATGCGTTGTCAACACCGACGTTAACTTCAACCACAACACCACCGTTGTCGTTGGACCATGCCTTGACGTTTACGCCAACACCGTCAACTTTAAGACCGGTGCCTGCTCCAAAAGCGAACACCATTGTATCTTTCTCTTTGTCATAAGTGCAGGTTCCGCTGATTTTGACAAATTCTTTTTCGCCGTGCATTACAACCGCTTCAAAAGCATAGTTGTCTTTGCCGTTGATGTCTGCGTCTTCTTCGGTAACTTTGCCGTCTTTGATTTTCTTTGCGTTGATGTAAATCGTCGATACGTCGGATACGTCTTTGCCATCGGCGTCTTTATAAGTGACGGTCACGAGCATTTTGTAGTTATAGCCGTCTTTTTCGTTGGATGCTTCCACTTTGACGTCAACATTGTGATCTTTGATGTACGCCTTTGCATTGTTTACGTATTCGTTAAGGTATTTTGCGATTTCGTTGGTTGCCAGGCTGATGCCGGGAATGCCTTTGATGGTGAAATAAGGATCAACGTTTTCATTGCCTTCCGCCGAAGCAGTGCCCGCTGCCGAAGAGTTCATCGCGACTGCGATTGCCGTGCCGAGAGTTTCGGCGTTGTTTGCTTTTGCAGGCGCGGTTTTCTTGTCCTTATTGCAGGCGGTAAGTCCGACCGCGAGAGCCGCTACCATAGATACTACAAGAAGTATTGCCAGAATTTTCTTTTTCATATTGAGTAAAACCTCCGTATTTTTCAAATTGTTTTCGCAAAGTAAACAATCGACGAGCGCGTTTTATTGGGATTTTCTGAAAATTTTTTAAAAACGATATATTTTCGATATTTCTTCTCAATTCTGATTTTTATTAAATTGCAACAAAAAACCTTACCGTTTCCGATAAGGCTTGTTTCTGTTTTTATATTGTTTATTAAATATTAAAAATACTGTTCGACGTTTGTTCGCTCGGGCTCAGAATGTTGTTGATTAAACCGCTGATATAATTGTCGTACAACGCCTTGATTTTCGAAAAGTCGATATTTTCAAGGGAGATACGGATGTCCTTGACTTTTGCCTGCACCTCGGTCAGCCCTAAATTCTCGCACATGCTTTCGATTCTTTTAAGGCTTTCAATCATTTCATTATAACTGCCTCTCACAAATTCCTTGAATACATCAAACCCACTGTTCTTAATGTCTGAAAGTTGTGCTACGGCAATCTGACAATATATGTCCGAAAAAATGCTTCTGTCGCCGAGCCAGGATTCTTCCAGCAGGCTCTTTCTTTTGGCAAAAGCGGCGGTTAATTGTTCAAAACTCATTGATGAAGTTGCGTTTTGCAAATATTTCTTTGCCCGGTTTGCAAGGTCTTCCTTTGAAATCGTCTTTATCGACAGCGAAAAGTCAAACGCCGCCCGAAGTCGTTTTGCAAAACTTTCGGCGGTCTCGCCGGAGACGGAAACGGAAAGCCCGTCCGCGTCATCGACGAATTTGAGCGTCCGCGCGGCTTCGTTGATTTTTCTTGTCGCAGCGTCAAATTTAAGCCCTGTCAATTCGCCCAAAAGATGCAGTATCATGTCTCCGTCCACGTTTTCGGCGCGCACCGTTTCCACGGTTTCTTCGCTGTTTAACGTGAGCGTGATTTTTGCGCCGTCGGTTTTTTCGTCCGCCGCCGCCGCAGTCGCTTTGTCCGCGCCCGCAGAAACCTGCACGTAATAATAATTGCTTATCGGCGAATTATCTTTTTTCGGCGCGAATAAGACGCCGCAGGTGATCGCGATTGCCATAATCAGCACACACGCCACGGCGGACGTCGCGATTCTGAACGCTTTGCTTGCGCCCGCTTTCTTTGTTTTCGCCACGGGTTTTTCGATATAGGAGGACTGCACGACGTTGTCGTAAACGCGCGGCGTAATACTTTCGATTTCGCTTTTTAATCTGTTTTTCAAATCTTTGTTGTTCACGCTTGCTCCTCCTTTAAGTATTTTCTGAGTTTTTTAAGGCTGTTGTTGTACGTCCAGAGTACCGTGCCCACGGGTTTTTTTACGATTTCAGCAATCTCGCGATGTTTGAATCCCGCCACGACGTACAGCATAACGATTTGCGCTTCGTCGGCGGTCAGCACCTTTTTCATCGCGTCGGTGACGGTGGTGTCGGCAAGTTCCTCGACGCTCTTTCCGCCGGACACGGGTTCCCACTCCGAAAAATCCGTCGCGGTCTCGTACTTCGCGCGCTTTATGTGGTTGAAGGCGATGTTTTTGCCGATCTCGATAAGAAACGCCGCCGGATTGCCCGATTTGTAACTTTGCACGCTTTGTCTGAAACGCACGTACGTATCCTGCATAAGGTCTTCGGCAACTTCCCTTCTCCTTACTATCGACAATAAATACGAAAACAAACCTTTTGACGTGAGTTCGTAAAACTCCGCAAAAGCGGTTTCATCGCCCGATTCCTTGATGCGCGCTATTAAAATGTCAAGACGTTTATTATCCAAACGGAAAACCTCTTTTATTTAATAGGCATATTATACAAAGTCGGGAAGAATTTTGCAACCGATATAACCCTTGCAACAAATAAACAATCGAATCCCTTTTTTTATTTGACGATTTTTACATTTTTTCGGATTTTGTCAAAAAACGGCGGATTTTTCAGGTTCCGCCGTGTTTTTTCCAAAAAGAAACCCCGGAAAAATCCGGGGGAGTTCTTTCTTTTTGTGTTTGTCAGCCTTGGATTGCTCCGACGGGGCAGCCTTCTGCGCAAGCGCCACAATCGATGCATTCGTCGGGGTTGATTTCGTATTTACCGCCGTTTTCGGAAATAGCACCTACCGGGCAAGTGTCCGCGCACGCTCCGCAAGCGATGCATTCATCACTGATTTTGTGTGCCATAGTAACGTCTCCTTTTCTAATTTGTCTTATTTGGGTTTTCCCCTTTTCATTATATTACCACACCGCCGCGGAATTTGCAAGGGTTTTCAAATTTTACTTGACTTTTATTTAGACAAACGCGCGAAAACAATATATAATAAGGATTATGAAACCGTTGTACGACAAAATCTGCGAATACGTCGCAAAAAATCCCGCACGCTTTCATATGCCGGCACACTTCGGCACGGGCGATAATCCGCTTTTTTCAAGCGCGAAATACGACGTGACCGAACTCGATTTTTCGGACAATCTGCAAAATCCGACGGGCGCGATACTTGAAAGCGAAAAGGAATGCGCGAAAACGTACGGCGCGAAAAACTGCTTTTATCTGACCTCGGGCAGCACGACGGGGGTTTTCATCGCAATGAGCGCGATACGAAACCGCACAGACGAAATAATCGTTGCCCGCTCTTCGCATAAGTCGGTTTACGCGGCGGTAAGAACGCTCGGGTTTAAGGTAAGATATATTCCGTCGTCTTTCGACAAAAACGGAATCCCTTTGCCTGTGACGGAAAAAGACGTCGAAACCGCGCTTGACCAATATCCGTCTGCGGGCGCGTGCGTCATAACGTCGCCGAATTACTTCGGCATGACCGCGGACGCAAAAAGTATATCCGCGCTTGTGAAAAAACGTGGCAAAATTCTTTTCGTGGACGAGGCGCACGGCGCGCATTTCCCGTTTTCAGAACGCCTTGAAAAAGGCTTTTCGGGATTTTCCGACATTTCCGTTACAAGCTTTCACAAAACCTTGCCCGTGTATTCGGGCGGGGCGGCGTTATTTTGCAATAACGATACTTTAACGGACGATTTGTTGCGTTTACGTGCCGATTTGCACACTACAAGCCCGTGCTATCTTACCCTGGCAAGCATGGATTATTCCATTGACGAAAGAAGAATATCGGGCGAAGAAAAGTATGAAAAACTTTTTGAAAAGGTAAACTTATTAAAAGAAAGACTGCCCGGGAAAATAATTGAAAACGACGACTTCACAAGGCTTGTCGTAAGGTGCGGGGACAACGGGTTTTCGGCGCTTAGAAGTAAAAACGTCGTGCCGGAAATGACCTTTTACGATTTGGCGGTCTTTATACTGTCTCCCGAAAACGAAGAACGAATCGACGATATTTACGACGCCTTAAAAGACGTGAAATGCGAAAGCGCGCGTGAAATTCCGGCCTTGCCCGCGCCTGTTTTCAAAAAAGTAACGGGCGGCGGCGCGTATCTTCCGCTGCACGACGCGATAGGTCACGTGTCGTTAAGAGAGGTCGGGACGTATCCCCCGGGCATTCCCGTCGTCGCGTACGGCGAAGTAATTACCGAAAATATTGCCGATTTTTTGAAAGACCGCGACGTTTTTGGTTTTGTAAACGGCAGATTATATGTTACAATAGATAAGTAGAATAATTAACGGACATCATTATGAAAGGAAAATTTATCACTTTTGAAGGCGGCGAAGGCGTCGGAAAATCCACGCAGGTTCGTCTTCTTATGGAATATCTTGAAAAAACGTCGCAACCCGCCGTTCTCGTTCGTCAGCCCGGCGGCACTCCCATTTGCGAAAAAATTCGCGAAATACTGCTCTCGCCCGAAAGCGCGGATATGACGCCCGAGTGCGAGGCGTATCTTTACGCAGCGGCGCGCGCGCAACTTTTAAGGGAAGTTGTCATTCCCGCCCTTAACGAAGGAAAAATCGTGATTTGCGACAGGCACGTCGACAGTTCCGTCGCCTATCAGGGCGCGGGACGCGGACTCGGCACCGACGTCGTGAAAAACATAAACGCAAAAGCAATCGAGGGCTGCCCCATCGACGCGACGGTTTTCATCGACCTGCCCCACGACAAAATGTTCAGGAGCCGCAAAAAGGCGGAAGAACTTGGCGACCGTTTCGAGGTGGAATCGGGCGATTTCCACGCCCGCGTTTACAAGGGCTTTTCCGACATCGCCGACGAAAATCCGGAAAGGGTGATCCGCATCGTCCCATGCGAGTGCAAGACCGACACGAGCAAGAGCATTATCGACGCCCTTCGCGAAAAAGGACTTATCAGATGATTGAGTTTCAGGACGCTCTGAAAAAGAGCCGCGCCTACAACTTAATAAAACACGATATCGACACGGGCAATTTGTCGCACGCTTATATGGTGATTTCGCCCGACGTTTTCGCCGTGCAGAATCTTTTCAGACTGGTTGCGTGCGCGGTATATTGCAAGGACGCCTGCACGACCTGCCCCGTTTGCAAAAAAGTGCTGAACGGGAATCACGCCGACGTGAAATTCATCAACGAAGACGGCAAAAAAATCAAGGTCGAAGACGTCGCCGCCCTTATCGAAGACACCGAGACGAAACCGTTTGAGAGCGACAACAAACTGTACTTTGTAAATTCCGCGGACAAAATGAACCCCGCCGCGCAAAACAAGTTGCTGAAAACCCTGGAAGAACCGCAAAAAGCGGTGAGCATATTCTTAGGAGTCGGCAGCGAAAGCGCGATTCTGGACACGGTGAAGTCGAGAACGAAAAAAATAACCCTTGACAGGTTTTCCGCGGGCGACATAAAAGACGCGCTGATAAGTTCGGGCGTTGCCGTCGGAAACGCGACGATTGCCGCCGCCTGCGCCGACGGTATGCTGTGGCGCGCAAAGGAAATTTCGTCAAACTCCGCCTTTTCGGAAACGTTCGACCGCGCCGTATTCATACTCAACAATCTGAAAAAAAGCAGCGATGTGGCGTCGTTTTTGAACGATAAAACCCTTGATAAGGATAATTTGCCCGTTTTTCTGGACGCGCTCTCAATCGTTCTTCGCGATATGATTGCGGCAAAAACCGACAAGAACCTTATCATGAGCAAACATAAGGAATGGGAAATCGAAACGCTGTCGAAAGGCTTTTCGCTTGACGCCCTTTCCAACATACTTTATCTTGTCAACGAAGAAAGAAAAAAATTGAGTTTTTACGTGGGAAGCACCGGCGTTGTCGAAAACCTGCTTCTCGGTATTTTGGAGGTTAAATATAAATGTCAGTAACGATAGTCGGCATAAAATTTAAGAACTCGTGCAAGGTGTACTATTTCAGCCCCGAGAAAATTTCGTTTTCGGAAGGCGACGCGGCGATTGTCGAAACGGCGCGCGGCACGGAATACGGCGAAGTCGTGCTCTCAAACCGCGAAGTCGACGACAAAGACGTCGTGCAACCTTTGAAACCCGTTTTAAGGAAAGCCACCGACGCCGACAAAAAACAGGTGGAAAAAAACCTTGCCATGCGCCCCGAAGCCATACGCATCGCAAACGAGAAAATCGAAAAACACAACCTTAATATGAAGCTTGTGGACGTGGAATACACTTTTGACCGTCAGAAGATTATCTTTTACTTCACGGCGGCGGGACGAGTCGATTTCCGCGACCTTGTCAAAGACCTTGCGGGCGTGTTCAGAAACCGCATCGAACTTCGCCAGATTTATGAACGCGACGACACGAAAATGCGCGGCGCGCTTGCCCCCTGCGGACGGCCGTGTTGCTGCAACACCTGTCTTCCCGACTTTGCGAAAGTTTCCATCAAAATGGCGAAACTGCAAGGGCTGTCGCTTAACCCCACAAAAATCAGCGGCGTTTGCGGACGTCTTATGTGCTGCTTGAAATTCGAGAACGATTACTATGCCGAAATGTACAAAAAAATGCCCAAGGTCGGCAGTCGCGCAAAAACTCCCGACGGCGAAGGCGTCGTGGAAAGCAACGACATCTTAAAACAGCAGGTCAAGGTCAAAATAATGGACAAAGACGGCAGTTTCGACGTCAAAACCTATGACCTTAAAGACGTGTCGGCACGCGTGCATCAATCGGTGGAACCCGACGATTCTTCGGACGACGAGGAACTCAAAAAACTTGAAGATTGATATATAAATATATCTTTTTTGGAATACCGTGTCTATCGACAAAATATTTTGTGTCGAACATGAGATATTTTTGTTGACAATTTTCTTTTATAAGTTTATATTACGGGCTATGAAATCAGAGAAATCGAAAAAATTTTTAAGTCGTGTCGGGTTTTACGGTCTTTTGCTATTCTTCGCACTGCTTCGCGCGGTGGCGTCGTACGTCTTTATTGTCCCGAACGCATTTGCCCCGGGCGGCGTTGGCGGTATCGCGAGTATCGTGTACAACGTCGTCAATCTGTACGACCATAAACTTGCGGAAGGCGTGTTCAACCCCGCCGTCACGATTTTCGTGCTGAATCTGCCGCTTATTATCGCGTCGTTTTTCACGCTCAACAAACAATTTGCAATCAATACGACCATCGTAACCGTCGGGTATTCGGGCTTTATGGCACTGTTTTCCGCACTTAAACTGCCCGTATTTCAAGGCTCGGGCATGGAAAGCAGTCTGACGATAATCTCGGCAATCGCGGGCGGCGTCATTTCGGGCGTTGCGCTTGGCGGCTCCCTTCTTACAAACAGCAGCGCGGGCGGCACGGATATACTTGGGAAAATCGCAAACAAGAAAAAGCCCGAACTTAATACAAGTTGGTTTATTTTCCTGTTTGACAGCATCGTCGTTTTGCTGTCGGGTATCGTCGGTCTGCTGTCGGCAAAAGGCATGGACGCGAACACGACCTTCGTCAAAATCGCTTCCCCGATATTTTACTCGTTCATCACCCTGTTTTTGACAAGCGAGGTTGCGGACGTCATCACGACGGGTACGCAATCCAGCGTCGTGTTTAATATCATCACCGATAAGGCGGAAGAAGTCGGCGACGCAATCGTGCAAATCCTGCACCGCGGAGGCACGATAATCCACGCGGAAGGCATCTACACAAATTCCACCAGAAAAATCCTGGTCTGCGTCGTGAAGAAAAAGCAATCCGCCCTGCTCAAACAAATCATAAAAGACGTCGATCCCGACGCGTTCACCTATATCAATAAGGCGAAAGAAGTCAGCGGATTCGGCTTCCGCAACAATCAATAACAACGCGCAACGATATAAACCCAAAACAAAAGCACCGAAATATCGGTGCTTTAATTATATCGTTTCCCTTCCGGGAGATTGCCACGTCGCTTTGCTCCTCGCAATGACATAAGTGTTCCTAAAATATAATGTTTCTTAAAAAGTAAAGATTTTGATGGATTTTCGGGGTTCTTGACGGGTTCGTGCGAAGGCGCGTACTTTGTCGTACGTAACTGAGCAAGGTTCCGTCAAAACGCCGAAAAGGCGCAAAATATTTACTTTTTAATAGGTTTCATTGTGGGGAACAACAACACATCCCTTATCGTCTCCGCACTCGTAACAAGCATTACAAGACGGTCGACGCCGACGCCTAATCCGCCCGTCGGGGGCATACCGTATTCCATTGCGGTGAGATAATCTTCGTCGATGTCGTTGGCTTCTTCGTCGCCCTGTTTTTTGAGTTCCGCCTGAGCCTCGAATCTGCCGCGCTGATCGATGGGATCGTTAAGTTCCGAAAAAGCGTTGGCGTATTCCCTGCCGTTTATGAACAACTCAAAACGCTGGGTGTAGCCGGGATGATCGGGATCGCGCTTTGCAAGCGGGCTGATTTCCACGGGGTGTCCGGTAAGGAACGTGGGCTGGACGAGTTTATCCTCGACGTAAGCCTCGATAAACAAATTGAGAATGTCGCCTTTTTTGTGGCGTTGTTCGTATTCGATGTGGTGTTCTTTCGCGACCGCCCTTGCTTCTTCCAGGGTTTCGATTTTGTCAAAGTCGACGCCTGCGTACTTTCTGACCGCCTCGACCATCGAAATTCTTTCAAAAGGTTTATCAAGGTCCAAATCCACGCCGTCGAAGGTGATTTTGCCCGTGCCGCAAACTTTGTTTGCAACGTGTCTGAACATACCTTCGGTGATGTCCATCATACCGTGAATGTCGGTGTATGCCTCGTAAAGTTCCAGCAAAGTGAACTCGGGATTATGGCGTTGATCCATACCTTCGTTTCTGAAAACTCTGCCGATTTCGTAAACTTTTTCAAACCCGCCGACGATAAGGCGTTTAAGATAAAGTTCCAGAGCGATACGAAGATACATATCGATATCGAGCGTGTTGTGGTGCGTAATGAACGGCCTTGCGTTTGCGCCGCCCGCAATGTTGTGCAGAACGGGGGTTTCGACTTCCAGATAACCTTTTTCGTCCAAAAAGTTTCTGATTTCGCGAAGAACCATACTACGTTTCACGAAAACCGACTTGACTTCCGGATTGACGATAAGGTCAACGTAACGCTGACGATAACGAAGGTCGGTGTTGGTAAGTCCGTGGAATTTTTCGGGGAGCGGCAAAAGCGACTTTGAAAGAAGTTTCACCGAAGTAACGTTGACTGTGGTTTCGCCCATGTGCGTCACGAAAACTTCGCCGGTCACGCCGATGATATCGCCGATGTCGTATTTTTTGAACTCCGCATACGGCTCGTCGCCCAGAACGTCGCGCTTAAAGTAAAGCTGAATCTGACCGTCGCCGTCAAGGATGTGCGCGAAACTTGCCTTGCCCATAACGCGTTTGCTGACGAGTCTGCCGGCAAGCGACACTGTTTTGCCCTCGTATTTTTCAAAATTGTCGACGATTTCTTTGGACATCGCCGTTTTTTCGAAGCGGACTTCTCTGAAAGGATCTTTGCCCGCGTCCTGCAAATCGCGCAGTTTATCGCGGCGAACCTTGATAAGCTCGCTTAAATCTTCCTGTTGTTCGTTGTTTCGGACGTCGTTTTCTGCCATTTTGACCTCTTATGCGTTAATGCTTAAAATTTTGAATCTTGCTTCGCCGCCGGGGGTGGTAACGACGACTTCCTGTCCTTTTTTCTTGCCGATGAGCGCGCTGCCGAGAGGAGATTCGTTGCTGATAAGATTTTCTTCGATTTTCGCTTCCGAAACGCCGACGATTTTATATTCGAGTTTGTCCCCGAATTCCAGATCTTGAAGTTTTACGATGCAACCGACGCTGACGGTTTTGGTATCGATCGTGCTTTCGTCGATAATCGTGCAGTTGCTGAGCATTTCGTTGATTTCACGAATGCGCTTTTCAAGGAAACCCTGCTCTTCTTTGGCGGCGTCGTATTCCGCATTTTCGCTGAGATCGCCGAACTCACGGGCGATTTTGATTTTTTCCGCCATTTCTTTGCGTCCTGTCGAACTGAGTTCGTCATATTCGCGTTTTAATTTGTCGTAGCCTTCCTTGGTTAAAAAAACTTCTTTTTCCATTTTTCTTCTCCATAAAAAATCAAAGGCATATAAAATATGCCAATGTCTATTGCCCTATTATACTTGCGACTTTTCGTTTTGTCAATGGTTTTGACCGCCTTACGGGCGCGCTATCGCGCCAAAATGCGCGAAAAAAGACGAAAAACGGCAAAAAATGAAAATTTTCGGGACATCGTTATCAATAAACTGACCGTCAGTACAAAATTGTACTTTAATACAAAAATCTCTTTACAACCGTATTATTTTAGTGATATAATCAAAATATATTAAAAGGAGATTTTATGGCACCATTGGAAACGTCACGCCGTCTGCGCAAAAAAAACAACACCCACAAAGCGTTGTTGCACGCGGCGAAAAAACTGTTTGAAGAAAAAGGTCTCGGGAACGTTACCATCGACGAAATATCGGAGGCGGCGGACGTATCGCGCAGCACTTTCTTCACTCACTTCAATTCGCTGGACGACCTTATGGAACAAATCGCGGCGGAAGAAATCAACGACCTTGTTTCGGTCTTTGAAGAATCCGAGCAGGAAGTTTCCATATCGGCGCTCATCGACAAACTCGTCGACGACACGATACCTTACCCTTACCTTACGGGCAATCTTTTAATGCGCGGTATCCTGTGCAAAGGCGAAAGCAGTTTCTCGAAAATTTACGATATTGCGGCGGAGCGCATAAAAACGCACGCGGCATACGCGAAACTTCTGGAAACGTTCACCCCCGAGGAACTTTCGGCATATATCCTCGGCGCATATTTCGGAATTGTTTTTCAACGCTTCATCAAAAACAAACCCTTTGACGACGTTGAAATCAAACAGTCAATCGATAAATTTATTAACTACTTAAAACGTTAGGAGGACTTCACTATGAGCAGAAACGGTTACGCTTGCGAACAAGGCAAATGGCCGAAAGCGCAAGACATCTACAACGAGTTGCACGAACTCACGAGCAAACCCATCTATTGCGTATCGGACGCAGCGTATAAGGACATCGTCGAAAACTACTTCGACAAACAATGCGCGAAATCCAAAGCAATCACCACCGAGGCAAAACAATATATTCCCGGCGGCGTTCAGCACAACCTTGCTTTCAACAAACCCTTCCCCATGTGCATGGTAAAAGCCGAAGGCGCATACCTTTACGACGCGGACGGCAACAAATACTTCGACTTCCTGCAAGCGGGCGGCCCGACAATCCTCGGCAGCAACTTCCCCGACGTTCAGGAACAGGCGATCGAACTTATCAAATCCTGCGGCCCCGTTACCGGTCTTTTCCACGAAGCGGAACTTCTGCTTGCAAAAGAGATCAATAAACATATGCCTGCGTGCGAAATGTTCCGTATGCTCGGTTCGGGTACTGAATCCGTCATGGCGGCAATCCGCGTATCCCGTTGTGCAACCAGAAACAAACGCGTCATCAAAGTCGGCGGCGCATATCACGGCTGGTCCGACCAGATGGTCTATGGTCTGAAAATCCCCGGAAGCCGCAACCTTCTTGAAAGCCACGGCATTCCCAAAGGCTGCTACGGCTCCACCGACGAAGTCCGCCCCAACGACCTGAAAATGCTGGAAGGTATGCTCAGACGCAATAAACTTCGCGGCGGCACGGCTTGCGTCATCGTTGAACCCGTGGGCCCCGAAAGCGGCACTCGCCCCATTGACTTCGATTACAACCAAAAAGCCCTTGAACTTGCCCACAAATACGGCGCTCTCTTCATCTTTGACGAAGTCGTTACCGGTTTCCGTATGGGTCTTGGCGGAGCGCAAGGCTTCTTCAACGTCAAACCCGACCTTACCATCTTCGGCAAAATCATCGCCGGCGGTTATCCCGCAGCGGGCGGCGTAGGCGGCAAACGCGAATATATCTCCCTTATGGCGGCGGGCGTCGCGGGCCTTGGCAAAAAAGCGTACGTCGGCGGCACTCTCGCGGCGAACCCCTTGTCCGCATACGCAGGATATTGCTGCATCAAAGCCATCGAAAAATACAACGCTTGCGAAAAAGCGGGTATTGCGGGCGACAGACTTGCGGCAGGCCTTAAAGCCCTTGTCAAAAAACACAATCTTCCTTACGTCGTTTACAACCAGGGCAGCATCGTTCACCTTGAATGCACCGGCGCAATGAGCTTCGATTACAGCAGTTTCAGCTTCCTTAAATCCGCTTTGGGACTTCTCAAAAACAAGCCCGAAATGGAAGCCCGCGCAGAAGCCATGAAAGATATGGGCGCAGCGTACATGGCAAACGGTATCGTTACCCTTGCAGGAAGCCGTCTTTACACCTCCATGGCGGACACCGACGAAGTCATCGACGCCGCGCTTGAACGCTTTGACAAAGTTTTCGCTCTCGTAAAAGCACAAGGCACGCCCGAACTTCAACGCAGTTTTGAAAAACCCAAAAAGAAATAATCGTTAAAACTTGCGGGCGGTTTTTTCCGCCCGCTGTTTTTAATAAGGAGTCGTTATGAACGAAAAACTCAAAAACACAATGGTTGAGTACGCGCATAAGGTTTACGACGAAAATCTTTTCGGCGCGCACACCAACAACATCAGCGCAAGAGTGGACTCGGAAAGTATGCTTATCACCAAATCGGGGGTTAACTTCAAAGATTTGACCGTTGAAGATATTATTGAGGTCAAATTCAACGAAACCGACAAATGCCCTTCCGACACTCTGAAAGACGCGCTTTTGCACGTTAAACTGTACGGCGCGCGTCAGGACGTCGGCGCGATTATGATTACTTCGCCCGTGTTCGCACTGACCGTCGCAAATAAAAAAGTCACCATTCCGCCCGTTCTGGACGATATGGCGCAAATCGTCGGCCCTACCGCAAGAACCGCAAAAACCAACGACATCTTTGGCATTTCCAAGGCGCTTAAAGGCCGCGGAGCATGCCTGCTTTCGGACATCGGTATTCTTTCGACAGGCACAACGCTCAACGAAGCGTTCACCGCTTGTCTTGTCCTTGACAAAGCCGCCCATACCCTTATCATGGCGCAAGCCGTCGGCGGCTGCAAACCCGTCGGCAAAATCGGCGCGGTGCTGGAACACGTCGTGTATCGCAAAAAATACAGCAAGACGAATCAGGAAGCGCTTTTGAAAGCCGAGCGCGAATAGGAGGTTTATTATGGCATTTACCGAAAAAGAATTAAGACAAATGGTCAAAGACGCAGGCGTCAGAATGCTGGAAGAAAACCTCGTGCAAGGCACCTGGGGCAACATCTCGATCCGCCTTGACGAAAAGCACGCGCTTGTCACCCCGTCGGGACTCGATTACGTCGTTATGACGCCCGACGACCTTCCCGTCGTCGATATCGAAACGCTTGAATGGACGGGACCCCGGAAACCTACAAGCGAAAGGAAAATCCACGCCGCTATTCTTCGCGCGCGTCCCGAAATCAACGTCGTTTTGCACAGCCACCCCACCTGGGGCGCAACCTTTGCAAGCACGCACCTTTCATTGCCCGCTTTCAACGATAAAATGAAAAAGTATCTTCTGGGCGACGTCCGTTGTGCAAAGTACGGCCTTGCGGGAACCAAAAAACTTACGAAAAATACCGTCGCCGCAATGGAAGGCAGAAACGCCTGCTTCCTTGCAAACCACGGCGTGTTCGTATGCGGGAAAACCTTGGAAGACGCTTTCGAAGCGTGCCGCGCTCTGGAAGAAGGCTGCAAAACTTATATCGAGCAAAAGACCGTCGAAAAGGCAAAAGCCGACAAATACACGACCGAACTTTCGCTGGAACTTTTCAAAAAGACTTATAAGAAATAATTTCACACAGCAGAAAGCCGCGGGATTAGCGGCGTAGCGATAGGGCTTTGTCGCTACGCCGCAACTATATTTGCCCTACGGCAAGTTATATTGCTAACGCAGTTATATTTTGCTTTCAGCAAAGTGTTATTTCTCTCTTCGAGAGAAGTTAAGGCAAATATAATATAACTTCGGCTGAAAGCCGAAATATAACTTTTAGACTTGTTCTGAAAATATAACTGTTTGCAAAGCAAACAATAGCACACTATACTTTGCAAGCAAAGTCGTGTGTTTTTGCAAAGAAAAAAAGACAAAGGGTAGCAAACTTTGCTACCCTTTTACAATGTTCTAAAAAATCCCTATGGGAAACGCTCATTCGAAGGCGCGTTTCGTTGCCTTTTTGTAGGTTTTTGTCGGCTTATTGTCCCCTGCCGATTTCCTTAAATCTTTTTTCAAGCGCGGCAAGTTCTTCTTTTGACCTTGTCGCTTTCAGGTAATCGACGTACTTTCTGGCGTCGGAAATTACCGTGGCGTTTGATAATTTGTCCGCTTCTTTTATTGTATAATTCTTCCCGATATTTTTCATTGCGTGACAATAAACAAGCAATTTCTTGACTTTATCTACCGAAATATCGTTGTCAACTGCCATTTTTGCAAGTTCGCGCTCCGAATACTTGCTGAAAACCTTTTCTTTCGCGACTTCGTTTTCGTAAAATTCAAGGTGGCGTTCGCCGAAAACATCGTAAAGCGTTGCGGCGTTTGCCGCGCCGCGGTTTTCAAAACCCGCGATGAAAAACACCGCCGCCGTCATCATAAACAATAAGCATTTTTTCATATCCCTGATAGCGTGTCGGAAAATTAAAAGAATATACTAATTAAAATAAAATTGCTTTTTTCAAAGAATAATGATAACATAAGCGTATGGACGAACAAAACGTAAAAAACGAAAAGAAAAAAGAGCTTCTGAATATTTATTGGTTTTTGCTTATGGTGATGGCGGCGGTAAGTCTTGTCAACCTGCTGGCGATTTCCACGGACAGCATGAAAGCCGCCGCAATCGTGAACGTCGTCCTACTTTTTGCGATTCCTCTGACCTTCGTCTTGGGATATATCGATTTCAGAAATTTCGCGCCGATGAGCGTCAAAAAAGAGTTTGCGTACGACGCGACGGCGGTCATCGCGCTTTTTATCTCGCTCATTCACTTCAACGTCCGGAACTACACTTTCTTGCAGGACTACACCGACGAAAACACTTATATCATATGGGTGTCGGTGTTTGCGGCGTTGTACCTTGCAATCGCTTTCATTTGCCTGCTTCTGACGTTTCTGAACTTCCACAGCAGAAAAAAACAAACGAAATATTACTACGCGACGGCGATTGCGTCGATTGTCAGCTGCGTGTTCCTTACCGCGTTCAACTACAACACGACGGTTACGATATTCTGGGCGCCGCTGAAACTTATGGGGATTCAGGACGGCTTCGTCGTTGACCTGGGGATAACCGTCCTTGCCCTTCGCGTTATCGTGGAATACGGCATTTTCATTTTCCACGCCGTGCGCGAAAAGCAAAAAGGCGGGCTCCCCGAGGGTGAAGAAACCGAATACAAAAAATGCGTCTTTATTCCGTCGGTTATCGCCGTCGTGTTTATGCTTGTCAACGTGATTGTCCTTCCGATAATCAGCGGTATGCAAAACTTTTATCCCGATAAAAAGCAAGGACTTTTCATCGCGTACGAAATTGTCGAAAGCATTTCCGTCGCCGCCCTGCTTGCGTCGGGCATCGCAATCTGCTGCTTCAAGAAAAAGAGCGAAAAGTACGGCGAAATTTATTTACGGCAAGGGCTTGCAAGCATAATATTCGCGCTCGTTTACGCGATTATGGACTTTATCCCCGTGGGCACGCTTATCGGCGGAAACATTATAAAGGCGCAAATCGCGTCCGACGTTTTCCATTCGTCGATAAAAATCGGCGGGCTTGCCATTTACACCTTATACGTCGCACTGCGTAAGCCCCTGAACGAAACTCTGAAAAAACTTGACGAAGAATACGCCGAAAAACATTCTACCGAAAATTACAGCATTTGATTTTTGCGGACGGGCAACCGTCCTTTTTTCTCGACAACCGCAACAAATCCAACAAAAAATACTCCACAATAATTTCGTCAAAATTTATTACAAAAAGAAAAGGCACGCTGAACAGCGTGCCCTTTGCATTGTTGAAGATTATTGTTTCTTCTGGTCGTCAAGATACGTGCCTTGTGCGTAATATGCAACCGTGAAGAGCTGTGCCGAAAGTTCGTTGCCGAATTCGGGCGCGCCTTCGATGGACAGATATCCTTTTTGCATATAAGGAATCATCTCGACCTTGCTCATGAGAATTTCAAGAGCGTGTTTGGGAGAGTCGAAGCGCATGCATACGAAAGGTTTGCAACGTTTGCATTCGCCGCGTCCCGAAACGGTCTGACCGTCCTTAACGCGGAGCCAGCCTTGGAGTTTTTCGTGACCGGTAACCGCAAAGGCGTACACACGGTCGGGGCTGCCTTCCGTAAAGTGCTTGACGTCGGGATGTTCAACCCTGTTAAGTTGGCTGACGCCGACGGTAAGAAGGTTGATGTAAAGCAAGACCAAAAGTTCCTGATCTTCGGGTTTTTCGGGAACGTCGGTGGCTTGCAGAAGTCCCGCCATTCTGAGAAGCGTCATAAGGATGTTCACGAAAGTGGGAAGGTGTGCGAGCGCGCCCTTGATTTTGGGAAGCGGCATACCTTTTCCGGTGAAGAACAGAATGAACTTCTCGGGGGTTGAAAATTCCAGTTCGATATCAGGATGGGGGTGGGTTTCACCGGTGTGAGTTTCCCACTTGCCGTCCTTGACAACGAAGTGCGTTGAAAGTTTTCCGGTCTTCTTGAATTCCGGCGACAAAACGCTGATCTGGAAAACGAAGTTTTTGCCCTTGAATTTCTTTACGAATTTCGGATCGTTTTCCGCAACGGTTTTTGCCAAAGGAATCGCGGCGAAGAAGAAAATTCTCAATGCATACTTATCGCCTTGAGTCATTGCCATAATACTATACCTCGTCTACCCAGTTTGCGCCCTGCGGAGCAAGTTTGACGGCTGCGCCGGCTTTTGCGGATTCCGCTTTGACGGCAGAGCCTTTGACGCCTTCTTTTTCGAAGTCCTGATTGATGACTTCAAGAGCGTTTTTCACGATGCCTTCCGCATCGATTTCGTGCATAGCCATAAGGTCTTCGTGGAGACCGATTTTGCTGAACTTGTCTTGGAGACCGAGTTTTCTGAACGCGCAAGCCTTACCTGCTTCGATGACGACTTCCGCAACCGCGCTGCCGAGACCGCCGATAACGGTGTGGTCTTCCGCGGTGATGATACGACGAGTGTCGTTGACCGCAGCAAGGATTGCTTCCTTATCGATAGGTTTAATAGTGTGCATGTTCAGCACGCGAGCGTTGATGTCGTGGTCGTATTTAAGAATCTTCGCAGCCTGAACAGCCTGATATACGCAGCTGCCGCACGCGATGATGGTGATGTCGTTACCTTCGTTAAGGAGAACGGCTTTGCCGACTTCGAAGTCGTAGTTGTCGTCCGCGTAAACGTTGGTGTCGAAACCACGGTTAATACGAATGTAGAAAGGACCTTCGGTGTTTGCAGCCGCTTCGACCGCTTTGCCCGTTTCGATACCGTCGGCGGGGCAGATAAGCGTCATGTTGACAAGCGAACGGATAACCGCGAAGTCTTCGATTGCGTGGTGGGTGGAGCCCGCCTGACCGAACGACGTACCGCCGTGCGTGCCGATGATTTTCACGTTGACGTTCTGATAGCAGATGTCGGTGTGAATCTGGTCAAGCGCGCGGAGCGACGCGAAGACGGAGAAGGAAGACGCGAAAGGAATAAATCCGCATTTCGCAAGACCTGCCGCCATGCCGTACATATTCTGTTCCGCAATACCGACGTTAATGGTTCTTTCGGGGAATTTCGCCGCGAAGTCGCCGATTTTCGTCGAGCCTTTAAGGTCGGCGGTAAGAGCGACGATTTTGGGGTTTTGTTCGCCGAGTTTAACAAGAGTTTTGCCGTAAATTTCGGCAGTTGCCATTGATGTGCTTTCAAGCGCAGTATATACTAATCCGCCAGCCATAATTAAATGCCCTCCTTTTCAGCCACAGCGATTCTGGATTTCTTGTATTCGTCCAGATCGTGCAAGCAGGTTTCATACATTTCGTCGTTGATGGCGCCGTAGTGCCATTTGAAGTTACCGGACGTAAGTTTCATACCTACACCCTTGATAGAGTCGGAGATGATGCAAACGGGTTTGCCGTTCGGTGCTTTCTTTGCGTATTCGATAGCGTCGCAAATTTCGTCGAAACGATGTCCGTTGATGACTTTGGTGTCGAAACCGAAAGCGGTCATTTTGTCCGCAAGGGGTTCAAGCGCCATAACGTCTTCGGTGTTGCCGTCGATACTGAAATGGTTGCGGTCGATGATAACGACGCAGTTCGTGAGTTTGAAGTGCGAGATTGCCATGAACGCTTCCCAGCAGGAACCTTCGTCAAGTTCGCCGTCGCCGGTCATAACGTACGTGGTGTAGTTTTGTTTGTTAAGACGTGCCGCATAAGCCATGCCGAGAGCAAGCGAGGGGCCGTGTCCCAACGAACCGGTGGACGCGTCAAGACCTTTGACCTTATTGCTGTCAAGGTGCATTCCGAGACGGCTGCCGGTAAGGTTGAAGGTTTTGAGTTCTTCTTTGTCGACAAGTCCGAGGTCGGCGAACATACCCGCAAGGAAAATGCCGATGTGTCCTTTGGACACGATGCATCTGTCGCGGTTGGGATCGTCGGGGTTCTTCGGGTCGAAATTCATATACTTGTAATAAAGAGCAGTGAGGACGTCGGCTGCGCTCATGCTGCCGCCGATATGCCCGCTGGAACAATGCGTGGTGTAAAGACAAAGTTTGCGCAGTTCGTCAGCCTTTTCTTCAAGCCTTATCCACTCTTGTTTAGTTAAAGCCATAATTGATTCCTCCTAAAATTATTTAATGAGTTGTGCCTGGGGATAGCGTTCACGCACTACTTTGTACGCTTCGTCCGCAACTTCCCAAGTGTATTGGATGTCCTCATTGCTGAGTGCATAGTTGATGAAGTGATTGTGGTGGCTGGTGAAGAATACGCCGCGCTTTACGCACTCGCATACCCAGTCCTGATGGATAACGCGCGAAGGAAGGTCGTTCGCAAGGCGCAGATAGAACATACCCGGTTCGCCCGTGACGCGGAGGTCGAATCCGTTGTCTTTTGCGATTTCTTTAAGACCGTCGGTAAGTTTCTTGCCTTTCTTTGCGTTTTCTTCGGTAGCGTTCAACGCTTTTGCCTTGCGAAGAGTTGCGATACCCGCCGCAAACGGTACTGCCGAAAGCCAGTAGCTACCGGTGTACGCGATGTCGGACGTCGCGTTGAGAAGTTTCTTGTTGCCGCAGAGGCACGATACGTTGTATCCGTTTGCGATTGCCTTGCAGAAGCAGGACAAGTCGGATTTAATGCCGTAATGGTAATCGGAACCGTTGATGTCGATACGGAAGCCCGCGCGTACGTCGTCGATAATAAGAACTACGCCGTATTTGTCGCAGATTTCGCGAATCTTCTGCCAGTATCCGGGGGCGGGCAGTTCGTTATCCGCAAAGTTACCGTGTTGATAAGGTTGCGAAATGAAGCCTGCGATTTGTCCTTCGTACTGTTGGCAGAGAGCCTCGAATTGTTCGGGATGGTTCCACTCGATATAAAGGTTGTTGCAAACGTCTTCTTCGATGATGCCCGAATAGCCGAGTTTTTGCGTCCAGGGAGATACGCCGTGGTACCAGCCTTTCGTCAAAACCATTTTCTTGCGTCCGGTGTAGGCGCGCGCGATCATCATCGCAAACTGCGTGACGTCGTTACCGTTTTTTGCGAAGAATGCCCAGTCAGCCATATTGATGGTCTTGCAAACTTCTTCCGCAAATTCGACGGTGATATCGCTGATAAGCGTGGTGCAGTCGCCCTTCTTTCTCTGAGCGGCGGCGGCAGCGTCGACGTCGGGATCGTTATAGCCCAGATAGTTGGGGCCGTAACCGCACATATAGTCGATGATTCTGTTGCCGTCGATATCGTATATGTACGCGCCTTGCGCGTGATCCATATATAAAGGATACGACGATACGGGAACCATACAGCCCTCGGAAGGTCCGAGATGTCCGTAAATACCCGCGGGGATACAATTCAGAGCCCTTTTGAAAGTGGCCTGGCTTTTGGTAACGTCAATTATCTTTTTGGGTTCGTAAACGAGATTCATAATTTCCTCCTATCCGAGATATGCGCTGACGAGGTTGAGCATCTTTGCCATTTGTTCCAGCATATCGAGACGGCCTCTAACCTGGAAGTCGCCGCTGCCCATACCGCCGAAACTCGACGCGTCGCCGTTCAGCAAGTCGTGCGCGAATTCCATATTCGCAAAGAACATTTGTGCCGACCAGTCGTCGATTGCGCCCTTTGCTCCGTAAAGCTTGTGGTCTTTGACGGTGATGTTGAGTTGCGGACCGCCGGGGATACCCGCAGCAATCTTGCCGTCGCACATACGCTTTGCACAAAGTTTACCGACCTTATCGCTGTTTGCGACTTCGCAAAGTGCGAACAACGCGGTGTACAGCGTGAGCGTCGTGTTGATTTTGAAATATTCGGGATCTTTCAGAAGTTCCGCCTTCTTGTCCGCCGCCGGTTGCAGATAATACGAGAGCCTGTCGGCGAGTTTCGTGAATTGATTGAGAAGGAATCCTGCTTTGAATACGTTGTAGAAAATAGGTATGACCGTTTTGGGTTTACCGTTAGCGTCCTTGGGCGGATCGATAAGGTTGTTGAAATGCTCCGCCGAAGTGAAGAAGAGTTGCAGTCCGGCGTGTTTTTTGCCGCGATTGAAAGTGCACTTGCCGTGATCGAAATCTATGGTTGCGCTTCCTACGTCGGGCACGTTGAACTGTACGGAAAGTTTGGTATCCTTGATGATGTCGGCGGACTCTTTGTCCATTGCACACAAATCTTCAAGGTTCCTTAAGACAGCAAACAGATTTATTTTTGCCTTGGTGATGTTGTCCATAGGATATCCCCCTTTTTATAGAATTTAGTAATTTAATCTTACCATAAAACCGCGCCATTTTTCAATCCTTAATCGGATAAAATTATTATTTTTTACACTTGTCTTGTTTTGTATGGAAAAGAACGTGTGTTTTTAAGGCGATTTTTGACAAAACGGCGCGTTTGTATTTTCTTTTTTAATAAAATCGTATGCGCGTTTTTCCGTCTTTTGCCTTTTTCTTTTGCCGGGCGGCGGAAAACTGTTGCAAAGTGCGGCGATTTTTATTATACTTATTGTAATAAATCTTGGAGGATTTTTATGTCATTATTAAGCGCTGCTTTCTTTGTCGATGACTATATCAAATATTTATTGTGCAACCGCTTCCCCGGAAAAGGTCTTACGGAAGTGAAAGATATCGTCTATGACGAGGAACATCCCGACACGGGAAAACTCGATATTATTTACGACGAAAAACAACGCGGAAAACTTACGGAAGGAAAGTTCCCCGTGTTCTTTATGATTCACGGCGGCGGCTGGATCGAAGGCGACAAAAAAATGCGCCGCGGCTATTGCCAACATATGGCGCGCACGGGCGCTTTCACCGTCAATATCAGTTACGGTCTCGGTCCGAAGTACCGCTTCCCCGACTACATGAAACAGGTCTACAAGGCTCTGCAATGGGTTGTCGCCAACGCCGACAAATACGGTCTTGACCTTGACAACTTCGTCATCTCCGGCGACAGCGCGGGCGGACACCTTTCCATGGTGACGATAAACTGCCAGAATCACCCCGAATATCGCGAACATCTGGGACTTCCCGACGTCGATATCAAAATCAAGGGCGCGATTCTCAACTGCCCCGCAATCGACTTCGAAGGCAAAATCATCAACCTGCCCGTTATCCGCACGATGACTTATCACTGCACAGGCATCAAACACTACAAAAAACTTAAATCGGAGTACGAATATTACAACGAATTGCAGGTATTTCTCGGCGTCGAGAAACCCTTCCCCCGTCTGTTCCTTAACAACGGCATTCAGGACGTCTTCACGAACGGCGGCAGCAAGAAACTGAGAAAAGCACTGGAAGCAAAAGATATTCCTTACGAATACTTCTGCGCGTGGGAACCGCTCAACTCTTTCCACGACTACAACCTGAAAACGTGGATGCCCTCGGCGCGCATCGTCCTTAAAAAGGAAAAGGACTTCCTGTGGCGCGTATATCAGGATAAATAACGAAATTCCGCTTTGCGGCAAAAAACAAACCACCGACTTTTTTCGGTGGTTTTCTTTTGCTCTTTTCGTGTTTTCGCGGGTTTTATTAAATGCGGGATTCGATATATTTTACGACGTCGCCGATGGTATGAAGGTTTTTCACGTCTTCTTCTTCGATGGTGATGCCCCATTCGTTTTCGGCGTCCATCAGAAATTCCACGATGTCCAGACTGTCCGCGCCGATGTCTTTGATAATATCGGAATCTTCGGTGATTTTGCTTTTGTCGATGCCGAGTTGTTTTTCAAGCATTTCTTTAGTTTTATCAAGTACCATTTCAAAGTCCTCCGTTTCGGAATATGTTTTATTTTACTAAATCTTTTTCGATAAGTCAATCGAGATCGACGAAAATAACGGGCTGGTCTTCCGCAACGACCGTGCCGACGTATCCCGCGAAAATGTTGAGCGGCGTTGCGATGACGCGCTTGCCCTCGTAAAACAAATCGCCCGACACGTCGTTTGACCTGACGCCCGAAAGCCCCTCGCTCGTGAGTTTGAGATAGGCTTCCTTTCTCGTCCATACCGCAAGAAAAGTTTCAAGGTCTTTGACTTCTTTCGCCTCGCCTTTCGTGAAAACGTTTTCGACGACTTTCTGATAAGCGCGGGGACGGAACTCCTCGATGTCGATTCCGACTTCCGTCTGCGCCATTGCGACGACGACAAGCGCGCCGCTGTGCGAAATCGAAAACCTTACGTCGGGATAATCCTTGAAATAAGGTTTGTCGTTGTGATTTTTAAGCTCGGTAAGTTCGCCTTCGAGCTTGGTTTTTTTCATGGTTTCAAGATATTTCGTCAGGCATTCTTCCAGAAGTTCACGCCTGTCGTACTCACCGTATTTTGCAAAAATAATCATTTCTTTCTCCTTATATCAAAAATGCGGCACACTGCAAAAAGCGCAGTTTACCGCATAATTTTGGTTGTTTAACCTTGTTTTTGTTTTTCTTTCTTCTTGCGACGAACATGGTCGGGACGATAAATAATGCTCCTTTTATCAACCGTTTTTATGAATATCGACGGCAGGAAGAAATTGTGCTTTTGCTTCAAAATTTTGTCGGCGGTTTTCATAATGCCCGCCCCGTCTTCACGGGTGAGCGGCGCAGAAAGATGCGACGGCCAGAACACGTCGTATCCGTCGATTTTCAAAAGTTTTTCCTGCGTTTCGCGGTATTCCTCGATTGACGTCGCGTGCGCCAGAAACATCAGCATAAGCGGGTTGAACGTGTCGCCCGAAAACATTATGCGGTCGCTCCTCGACAAGAAACACAAGCAGCCTTCCGTGTGTCCCGGCGTCTCAAAAACTTCAATCTTTTTGTCGCCCAAATCAAACGTGAACCCTTCGCAAATCGGGATAAGTTCCGGCTCCTTTTCGACCTTTTTCATGACCGCATCCTTAAACTTTATGCACTTGAAAAACATAAGATAGCGCATAATAATTATGTAAAACTTGCGGTACGAAAGGGTTGCTTCCTTTACAATGTCTTTGTCGCGTCTGCCGACGTATATTTTGTCGAACTGCCCGCGGCCGCCGGCATGGTCGACGTGTCCGTGCGACAACACCATATCGTAAGGTTTCCCTTCGACAAGCCTTTCGATGACCGCCTTATAGTCGCCTACGCCCGTGCCGCAATCTATGCAAAGCGCGCGCTCGCTGCCCACGATCACGAACATTGTCGAAAGGTTGTATTCGTTGATTTTATAGATTTTCGGCGCGACTTCCTGCACATCGTAATCTTTCAGTTGGGTTTTTAACGTTTTGTCGACGCTCATAATTTCACCTCGCGATATATTATATCAGTCTTTTCCTTAAAATACAAGGCTTAACGAATATCTTTTATACTTCGCCCGGCTGTTTCGGACGGTATTTGCCTTTTTCGTTGAGATAATAGACTTTCTTCCCGTCGCCCTCGTCATATTCGCCGAGTTCGTTTGTCCCTTCGCCTTCACCGATAATCGTAAGGCGGGTATTGTCAAAGTTGTCCGCTATACACCTTTGGACTGCGTACTCCTCGCCGTCTTTTGCGGCTGTCGTAAGGTCGATTTCCGAAAACAACATTACGTATCCCCCGTTCGCCGGCAAATCGGCTATATCGGGAACGATAATCATCTTTTCCGCCGTATCGGGAAGCGTGATTTTGCCGTTTTCGATTTTCTTGTCAGTCCTTTTTCCGTCAACGAACACGATGTAGTCGCTTTCGTTTTCAATTATCATTTTGTACGTTTTGAGTCCTACGCGTTCGATTGCGTCGCCGATTACGACGATTTCTTCCGACACTCCGTCTGAAAACCCTTCGGCTGTCGCGACGATTTTCACTTTGTTTTCGCCCTGTTGAAGATGCGCGGAAATATCCGCCGTTGTTTCGGTAACCGTCAGCACCTTTTCGCCGCCGACGTAAACGTCGTACGCCGTTGCGCCGAGCACTTTCGTCCAGCTTACAACGCTTCCGCTTGCAGTGGGTACGGGTGACGAGAGCGCGCCCGTCTTAACAAAAGTCGCCGTTCCTTCCGCCGACTCAGAATACCAGCCGTTTGCGTTTGCGACGACAGTTATCGTGTAAGTTTTCACTTCCGCAACGTACGGCGAAACGTCAAAACTTTCTGCGGCTACGTTTTTGGAAATTATCCTGCCGTCGATTTTTATCGTGTAATCGACCGCGTTTTCAACCTTTGTCCAACTGACGATTGTCCCGTTTACGGCAACCGTCGGCGTTTCGAGCGTCAGGTACTTGCGGAAATATATCGTAGTTACGTCGGAATAATCGTAATTCCCGTTCGAAAGTGCCTGCACTTTCACCGCATATTCGCCCGCGCCGTGCTTTAATACAAGTTCCGAAAGGTCAAAACTCGTTCCCGAAAATCTTTCGACCTTTTCAATTTCGGTTTCCATAAAAGTTACGACGACCGAGTATTCGTTTGCGCCTTCCGACTTTGCCCAGGACACCGTTTTGTTTTCAACCAAAAGCTGCGGGCTTTCAATAGTTTTACGACATTCGTACGTTGTGGTCGCCCACTCGCCTGCGTCATATCCTTTTCCGCCCGTCGCGCGTACTTTTATCGCATAATCCGCAGGAACGGACACTTTATCTGTCAAATCATACTTGTTATCGGTTGTTTTTAATATTTCGCCGTTCACATCGATTTCATATCCGCTTGCGTACGAAACGCTGTCGAATGATAAAATCACCTTTCCGTCGACGCTTGTTATCCCGACGTTTTCCGGGGTGCCGAGTTGCATCACGTTGTCGTAAGAAAGCGTTGAAAACTTGCTGTCGTAGGTCAAACGATTGTCGCCGTTTGCGCGCACTGTTATTTCGTAATTTATCGGTGAAGTCAGTACGTCGATAAGGTCGATTTCCGTTTTGGTCGCGGATTTTAAGACGGACACGCCGTTTATCACGACGTCGTACGACGCCGCTCCGTCAACCGCGGAAAACGACAATTTCTTGTCGGCGGACATCGTAAGATTTTCGGGCGCGTCAAGCGCGCGGCCGATAACGAGCGTGGTTTCGTAAAAGTCGGACGAGCGCGTTTCGTCGGCGCAAATCGTCCTTATCTTTACCGAAAATTCGCTGCCGCTTTCGACGTTAATCATCACCGCCGTTACGTCCTTTTCGACAACGGTCGTCTTTCCGTTTACAACGACTTCATACCCGTTGTTGTAGGGGACGTTTTCAAAGGTCAGATAATAGCTTCCGTCACGCACGGTGACGGAAAGATTTTCCGGCGGCATCGTTTTGCCGTCGTTTGCAAAAGCAACGTCGCTTGCGCCAAACTGCGCAAAGACGGCGACAAGCAGCATAAACACCACCGCCGCGATTACTTTTTTCATTTTTTATTCCTCCGCATTATATATAATTTCGACCGAACTCGGCTTATAGCCGTCAAGCCTGGCCGTGATCTTGATTTTTGCCGTGGTTGTGCCCTTTTCCAGCACGTCGGATAACGCAAGCGACTTGTTTTCGTCAAGCTTGTCCGCGACGTTGACGCCGTTGATTTCGACAAGGAATTTCACGTCCTTTTCGTGGGAAACGGTCAGAACGCCGTTTTCGATTTTTGCAACGGGCGCGGAAAGCGTGCCTTTGAAGGTATATTCCGCCGCGAAGGACATATCGCTTTTTGGGCGGTCGCCCGTCGCACAGACGGAAAAAGTATATGTGCCGTTTTCTGTGAAAAGCGTATCGACTCGGACAAGTATGCTTTCGCCCGAAGCCTTCTTGTCCGGTGGCGTTTCAACCTTTTGCCCGTTCATAAAGATTTCGTAACCGCTTGCCGCAAGCACCTGTTGGAAAACAAAATAAACCTTGTCTTCTTCAATGAGCATACCGACGTTTTTCGGCGTATCGTACGGGCGGACGTAATTTATATTTATTGCGCTTTCGTTCTCGCCGAAGTCGTCGCCCTTAACTTTTACAAGCACGTTGTGCGCGCCGTCCGACACGTTGTAATCCGCAAGGGAAAACGCCTTGTCGGAAGTAATATTAAGCAAAAATTCGCCGTCGATAAACACTTCGCACCTTTCGGCGTTTTCACCTTTGACAACTGAAATTCTTCTTCCGTCAAAAGATATTTCGGGCTTTGAAAGTCTTTTCAAAAACACCGCGTTTATTTTTGTGTTTTCGGATTTAATCGTAAGTTTTAGGGCTTTATCGTAATATTTCGTCCCGTAAATCTCAAAATATGCAAAAACAAAGTTTTCGTCGTCGCTTGCGGAAACCGTGATTTCTTCGCCGAACGCCGCGCTTTCGGGCGCCTCGACCACGCACGCTTCGTCTGTCTTTTCAATTCTTATCGGATACTTCTTTTTTGAAAACTTAACAACGAAAACGCGATCGTCCGTTACCGTGAACGAGTATTCGCCGTTTGATGACACAAGATTGTCTTTTTCATAAATCCCGTTAATTTCAAAATGATTTGCCGGGGTGACGGTAAGTTTTGCGGTTTCGCCGTACTCGTACTTTCCCGCGCCCTTGACCGTCCCGTAATTTTCGTCAAAGAAAGTAAGCACGTCGTACCGGCACTTCGTCCCGACGATTTCAATGCCGTCCACGGAAAAGCCTCCCACCGTGTAGGAATTGAAAGAATATCCTTCCTTTGAAAACGTGATTACGTCGCCGCTTTTAAGATGAGAAAGGTTGAAGTATCCGCTTGAATCAAGCGAATAATCGGTTTTAATGCCGTTGACAAGAATTGAAATCTCAAAAAAATCGGCGTCCGTTATTACGATACCGCCGACAGAAAAGTCGTTATTTGTCTGTGTCTTGGAACAAGCCGAAAACACAAGTGTTGCCACCGCGAACAACGCGAGCAGCAAAATTTTCTTTCTCCCCTTCATTTTCCCCTGCTTCTGACCGTTTTTTCTGTCCGTAAACTTTAATTAGTTTACCGCGGCAGAAAAACGCCGTCAAGGTTTTTTGGGGTAAAAACGATAATTTGACATATATTTTGTCTTTTTTTACGATATTTTGCTAATATTTCAAAAACTTTCCCGACACTTGTCTAAAAATTGTTGTAAAATCCGCGCGTTTTTTCAGTTGGGTAGTGGCACTAACCAACTGAACCGATTAAACGCAGTTATAAGCGGTTTATTTTGAAACACGACAAAAAACAACCCTTCGGGCGAACCGAAGGGTTATTCTTTTTCAACAATTATCTGATGTCTTCAAGCAGGTTTTTGCCGGGTTTGAAAGCAACGGTCTTCTTTGCGGAGATTTCGATTGCTTCGCCGGTTTTGGGGTTGACGCCCATTCTTGCGGCGGTTTCTTTTGCTTTGAACGTACCGAAGCCGACAAGGGCGACGTCGTTGTTATCTTTCAACGCTTCCGCAATGACTTGAAGAGCGGCGTCGACGGCTTCTTTTGCTGCCGCCTGTGAGATGTTTGCTTTCGCGGCGACTGCGCCGACAAATTCGTTTTTATTCATAGTTGTCCTCCGTTATTGGCTAATTGCCTGAAAACAGTATAACCGAAATTTCGCCCCCGTGTCAACAGAAACGGGAAAATTTGGTTATCGGGCGGGTTTTCGGGGCGGTTTTATACTTTTAATTATACTTTTAATAATACCCAAGATAAAGCGTTCCGAAACGCATAATTTCGGGAATTATCATATTTGCGAGCGAATAATATATCGTTTTTCCGTCGCGGCGCGCCATAACGACGCCCGTGGAGCGCAGAATTTTGAGCTGATGCGACACTGTCGTCTGATTCATATCGAGCATTTCCGACAAATCCCCGACGCACATTTCGGAAATGCAGATTGCCGAAAGGATTTTTATGCGGGTACTGTCCGACAAAACCGAAAACAAATCCGAAAGTTCGGTAAGGACGGCGTTGTCGGGCAGATAATATCTGACCTTGACTTGCGTTTTATTATCGATAAGCGGCATGGCTTCCCCCTTTGTTCACACCGATTATACATTAAAAGAAAACCGCGGTTTTGGGTAAATTTATCTCATTTTGTCGCATATTGTATATTTAAGAGATTTTCAAAAGGGGGAAAATATGTTTGACGACAACTGGGTTTTGTACCTGTTCATAATAATGGTGCTGTTCGGCCGCGACGGCGAAATCGCGGGGACGGAACTTATCGTTCTGTTTGCTTCGACGCTTGCCGTGCTTATCGGCGAAAACGGGAACGGCTGCGGCTTATTTGCTGGGAATACAGCAAATTCTTCAACCTGACGATTTTATAAATCGTTTGACACCGCCGTTCGTTTATTTTACAATAGATAAAAAGAGGTAGCGTATGAAAGAAATTCAAGAAATCGCCGAAAGGCTGAAAGGTATCCGCGAAATGGAAGAAGTTTCCACGGCGGAAATGGCGGAATGCGCGGGCATTTCGGAAAACGAATATATCGACTACGAATCGGGCAAAAAGGACTTCACCTTTACCCTGCTTTATAACTGCGCGAAAAAACTCGGCATCGACATCACGGAATTGCTGCTCGGAAAATCGCCGAACCTGTCGGAATACTCCATCGTGCGCGCGGGCTACGGCATGAAACTGAAACGTCGCGAAGGGTTTGAGTATCTGCACGTCGCGCAATATATGAAAAACCGCATTGCGGAGCCGTTTGTCGTTACCGCCCCGTATATCGAGGAAGAACAGGACAAGGAAATTCACCTTTCCAGCCATAAGGGACAGGAACTCGACTTTATCCTGGAAGGCAGCCTGAAATGCAACATAAACGGCAATATCGAAATTCTTCACGCAGGCGACTGCTTGTATTACGACAGCGGAAACCCGCACGGAATGATTGCGACGGGCGGCGGAAAATGCGTGTTCCTTGCAATCGTTATGACAAAATGAGCAAAAGAGATAAGGGGTGAAATATGAAAGGTACGGTTGCGATAATCGGCGCGAATCAAACGGGTTTGTTTGCCGCAAAGTTGTTTTCGGAACAAGGCTTTTCTGTTTTTGTATTTGAAAAAAACAGCCGTGAAAACGCGGCGTACGAATGGACGGACGATATTTCTCCGTCCGTTTTCAAAGAGGTCGGATTACCCTTTCCCCCAAACGATATTTTTACCCGCATGGGGAGTCTGACTTTCGTCCCGCCCGGGCACAACCCCGTCTTCGTCCCTAAGAAGGAAGAAGAACCTGACATAAACGTGTCGCGGCGCGGACTTAACGAATGGCTTATTTCCCTTCTTTCGGAAGATGTCGAATTATATTTCGACGCGGGCGTCACGCGCGCACTTACCGACGGCGACGTCGTTTACGGCGTGGAGTTCTCAAACGGCGAAACTTTTGAATGCGACCTTGTCGTCGACTGCGGCGGTGTGAACTCGTCCGTCAGACGTTCCTTACCGCAAAATTTCCAAATCCAAAACGAAGTGAGCGCAAACGACAAGCTTTTTGTGAAAAGAGAATTTTTTGCGCGTCCCGAAAACTGTCCGCGTCCCGAGCATCCCAAAAAAATATATCTTAAACACAAAAACGAAAACGGCATTTCCCGGTGCACGCTGTCCCACGACGAAAAACAAGTAGACGTCCTTGTCGGCAGAATCGGCAGTCTTTCGGACGAAACCTACGAAAACGCCCTTATCGACTTAAAAGAAGACAATCCCGTCATCGGCAACAAAGTTTCCGGCGGCGACGTAATTTTTGAAATCCCCGTGCGCCGTCCCCTTTCAAACATCGTTGCAAACGGATACGTACTGCTCGGCGACAGCGCGTGCATGACAATCCCCGTGATCGGCAGCGGTATGGTCAGCGGACTGAAAGCCGCAAAAATGCTTGCCGACGCCGTGACGAGTGCCGATAAAGAACCTTTTTCAAAGAAAAATCTTTATCGCTATCAGTTGAAATTTATGCGCGAAATCGGCGGTAAACACGCCGCGATCGAACTTGTCAAAAACAAGCTGCTTTTAAGCCGCGGCAACGAAATTGACGACCTTGTGAAATCGGGCGTTATGGAAGGGTTGGCGTCGGTCGTGTCGGGCGGAAACGCAAAGCGACTTGTCAAAAGTTTCCTTGCACTCTTTTTCAAGTATTTTTCGCTGTGGAAAACCATTTTCGGCGTCTCAATAAAAGCGGCGTGTGTTGTATCTCACGCCACGAAAATGCCGCCGCGCTTTGACGAAAAGGAATTTGAGAAATGGCGGAAAAAGTACGATAAGCCGTTTAATAAATAAAAATCGACGCGTAAACTTGCGTTTTATGCAGCATGGAGGAGATTATGAATAAAAACATCATCGTTGTCGGCGCAAACCAGACGGGGCTTGTTTTTGCCGCGTTTGCAAGAAACGCCGGCTTTGACGTCACCGTGTACGAGGCGAAAAAACAATGTGACGTCGCGTACGACTGGACCGACGATATGGTTGAAGAAACCTTTGAAAAAGTCGGCATGCCCCTTCCCCCAAAGGAGATTTACACGAGAAAAAGAAACTGGACGTTCGTGCCGCCCGAAAAAGGCGTGAATGTCCTTATGGATTTGCCCGACGACCAACTTGATATGGCGATATATCGTCGTCCGTTCAACGCGTGGCTTTTGTCGCGCGCAGAATGTGCCGGCGTGAAGGTTTTTTACGAAACCCCGGTAAAGCGCGCCATTGTCGAAAACGACGTCGTCCTTGGAGTGGAACTTGAAAACGGCGAAGTTGTGCCGGCAGGGCTTGTCGTCGATTGCGGCGGCGTAAATTCCGCCGTCAGAAAGAGCCTGCCCGAATCCTTGAAAATCACGAGAAATATCGACAAAAACGACACTTTCATCGTAAGGCGCACTTTCTTCAATCGCCCCGAAAACACGGCGCGCCCGAAGTACACGAACCGCGCGTACCTTAAACATATCAACGAGCGCGGCATATCCTGGTGCACGCTGTCCCATGACGAAAAACAAGCAGACGTCCTTATCGGCCGCGTCGGCGAAATGTCCGACAAAACCTATGAAAACGCCCTTGCCGACATCCGCCGCGACAACGAAATCGTGGGCGATAAAATCGTCACAGGCGGTCAACTTCTGCAAATCCCCGTACGCCACCCGTTGTCGCGTTTCGTCGCAAACGGATACGCCCTGCTCGGCGACAGCGCGTGTATGACCATCCCTGTGCTTGGAAGCGGCATTGCAAGCGGTATGAAAGCCGGCAAAATGCTTTCGGACGTCATCTCTTCCCCCGTCACCGAAAACCCGTTTTCAGTTGAAAATCTTTATCGCTATCAGGCAAGGTTTATGAAAGAAATCGGCGGAAAGCACGCCGCCGTAGATATGATGAAAAACTGGCTTCTGAACAGCAAAAAAGGCGACGTTGACTTTCTGCTCGGTAAAGGCGTGGTTTCAAGGAAAGTTCTGATCGAAGCGAGCGCGGGGCATATGATCGTCATGTCGCCCGCGGAAATGGCGCAAGCCGCCGTAAAGGGAATCAAAAAACTTCCCCTCCTTCTGAACCTTGCCGTGCTTTTGCAAAAGATGAAGAAAGAATGTAAGACCGCGTCGAATATGCCCAAATATTACGACGAAGCCGCCTTTTCGAAATGGGAAGAAAAATACGAAAAGCCTTTCAGAAAATAATTTTCTGCAAAAAGAAAACCGCCGTTCATACGGCGGTTTTTGTTTGGTTCGTTACTTGTTTTCGTCGGGCTTTTCGTCCGTTTTGTTGTCTTCGGGTTTTTCCGACGTGTCTGTTTTATTTTGTTCGGCGGGCGCGGAGTTTTCGATTTTTTCAATCTTTTCCTTCAACTTTTCGTGAAGTTTTTTGATTTCGTCCGCAGCCGTTTTGTCGTCCGCACCGACTTCCGTTTTGTCGTCGGTTTTTTCTTCCGTCTTCGACGCTTCCGCCGCTTTCATTTTTTCCATGCTTTTTTCGTTGCTGAGTTTAATGATTTCTTCGGGCGTTTTGCCTTCAAACAGCATATCGACTTCGTTTTGGAAAATGGTTTCTTTCGCAAACAGCACCTTGACCATATTGTCCAGAAGTTCTCTGTGTTCCGAAAGAATATTCCTTGCGGTGTCGTAGCACTCGTCGAGGATACTCTTCATTTCGGCGTCGACTTTCGCGGCGGTTTCGGGCGACATTGCCTGTTGATTGAAGTCGCGTCCCAAAAACACTTCGTGTTCGGGATTGCCGAGATATATCGTGCCGAGCGGGCTCATACCCCATTCGGTAACCATCTTTCTTGCGATGGCGCTTGCGCGCTGAATATCGTTGCTTGCGCCCGTCGTGATGTCTTCGATGACGATTTCTTCGGCGACGCGTCCCGCAAGCATCATTGCGATTTCGTCCATCAACTTTCCGCGGGTAACGTGGTTGTCGTCGTTCACGGGACGAGTGATGGTATAGCCTGCCGCCTGTCCGCGCGGTATGATGGAAACCTCGTTGACTTCGTCGCAGTTTTTAAGGAGTTTCGCAACGATTGCGTGTCCGCTTTCGTGATATGCGGTGATGCGCTTGTCTCTTTCGCTGACGACGCGGCTCTTTTTCTGCGGGCCCGCGATGACCTTATTGATACCTTCGTTGATATCGCCCATCGTAATGACCTTTCTGTTGTCGCGCGCGCAAAGGATTGCCGCCTCGTTCAGAAGGTTTTCGATGTCCGCGCCGGTGAAGCCCGAAGTAAGACGGGCAAGCGTTTTGAAATCGATGTCGGGGGCAAGAGGTTTGTTCCTTGCGTGAACCTTGAATATTTCTTCCCTGCCGCGAACGTCGGGGACCTGTACGTAAATCTGACGGTCGAAACGGCCGGGGCGCAACAATGCGGGGTCGAGAATATCCGCGCGGTTGGTTGCCGCCATAACGATAATGCCGTCGTTCTTTTCAAAGCCGTCCATCTGGACAAGCAACTGGTTGAGCGTTTGTTCGCGCTCGTCGTGACCGCCGCCCAAGCCCGTGCCGCGCTGTCTGCCGACCGCGTCGATTTCGTCGATGAAAACGATACACGGCATATTGTGTTTCGCCTGGTCGAACAAGTCGCGCACACGAGACGCGCCGACGCCGACGAACATTTCGACAAAGTCACTGCCGCTTATGCTGAAAAACGGCACGTTCGCCTCGCCTGCGACCGCTTTTGCAAACAACGTCTTACCGGTGCCCGGAGGACCTACGAGCAAAACGCCCTTGGGAATTCTCGCGCCGATATCGACGAACTTTTTGGGGTTTTTAAGGAATTCCACGATTTCTTGCAGTTCTTCCTTTTCTTCTTCCGCGCCGGCGACGTCCGAAAAACGCACCTTAACCGACTGAGTAACGCGGGCTTTGGTCTTTCCGAAGTTCATCGCCTGCTGATTTTGTCCCTGGCTCTGACGGTAAATAATGTACATCACGATACCGAGAAGCACAACCGACAGTATGGGCAAAAGCAAGCTGTAAAGAAGCGAGCGGCGCGAGGGATTGTCGTACGAAACCTTGGGGGACGTCCAACCCGTGTTGCCCTGACAGTCTTCGATCATGTCGTAAACCTGCTGAACGTTTCTGTCGGGAATATAACAAAACGCGTCGTACTTGTTCGGGAAATTCTTTTCGGCGATCTTGCTGTCGTTATATCTGACTTTCAGAACGTAGTCGCCGGTAATCTGAATGTTGGCGACTTTTCCCGCCTTTATGTCTTCGACAAGCGACGTGTAGCTTATCTCGCCCGCGCCGTTGTCCGAGAGCATCGTCGCGACAAGCACGACAAGCACAAGACAAATCAGAAAAATTATTATTCCTTTTGTTCTTTTTTTCACTGTGTAATAGCCTCCGCTTCCGCAATAAAAACGTCTTATTATTTATCTTTATCACGAAGTTAGTACTATTATAACATAAACTCCCTAAAAATCAACTAAAATTAAAAACTCGGGTTTTGTTGATTTTTACGCGGAAAACAATGCTTTATATAACGCAATCGCAATTTTAACGCTCGTTTTTTGCACTTTATCCCACGATACCGCCATAAGAGTTTTCAGCGGATCGTCCGACGGTTTTTCGACCGCGCCGAGAACGCCGACGTCGCCCGCGGGATTTTCGATTCCCGTTATCGCCCTTTTGGGGTTGACTCCGCCCGAAACCACCGCGACAAAAGGCTTTTCCGCCTCCTTTGACAAGCACGCGTCCACCGCGATTACGGGGCTTTCGGGGTGCGCGTATTTTATGAGTTCCAGAAAGACCTGCACGTTTCTTCCGTTGACGCTTTTTCCCGTCGCGCCGTATACGAAACATCTTGCGTTCAGCCTGTTTTTCAAAATATCGCCGACAATCGGACCGACACTGTCGCCGGCGATTTTGTCGCTTCCTATGCACAAAATTACGGGGGTTCCTTGTTTCATTTTTTCTCTCCTTTTCATAAGTATTGACAGGGCTTACAAAAATAAGCGCGTTTTTTTATTAAATATTGTTTGATTTCTGTGATAATTTTGGTATAATATTTATAAATATCGAGAAATATCGTAAAAAAGAGGGATTATGGTATGTTGAATGCTTTATGTACAGCGAGCATGAACGTCTCGGATATCGTCATTCTGGCGGTTCTGGCGGTCGGCATCGTCGCGGGTATTATTGCAGGATTTGCAAAATTGCTCAACGGCACGATCGGCGGTATCATTGCGTTTATCGCGGCGATATGCCTTGGCATATTCCTTGCGGGGTATCTTGCCGGTGTTTCCGCCTTCGTTGACCTTCAAGCAAAAATCAGCGACTTTTTCGTAAGTAAATTCGACGTGACGGGCTACAAGGCAAAGGTCTCCGACGGGGAACTTTTCCTGAACGTCAGCGGCAGCGCGTGGACAAGCGTATCGACGCTGTTCGAAGGCTCGTCAAAACTCAAAATCGCACTGCTTGTACAAACCGTCTGCGTCAAGCTTTTCAGCGGCGCGCTTACGGGTAGCGTTACCCTTGCGGCGTTTGCGGCAAACCTTATCGTGAAAGCCCTTTGCGCCATTATCGTTTTCGTCGCGTCGATTATCGTGCTTGAAATTCTGTTTTCGCTTCTTTCAAAACTTCTTTCAAAGATTACCGAAAAACAAAAAGGATTCCGCAGCGTCGACCGTATTATCGGGCTTGTGTTCTCGGCGGCATTCACCGTCGCTCTCGTTTTCGTCGCAATGTTCGTAATCGCGAAAATCGGCTCGGGCGCGCAGGTGGCAATCGACAATATCGAATCGGGCACCGTTGCGAAATGGTTTTATGAAAACAACCCGTTCCTTCTTCTGTAAATAAGACAAAGTTTAACAAAAAAATAAGCAAGGTTTTTTACCTTGCTTTTTTTATGTGTTTTGATGTTTATTTTGCGGTTTTCAGATAAATCAGCAGGACGGTAATATCCGCGGGGCTCACTCCCGAAATCCTGGACGCCTGCCCGAGCGTCGCGGGGCGGATTTTTGAAAGTTTCTGCCGTGCCTCGATTCTCAGTCCGCTTAAAGCGTTGTAGTCGATATCTTCGGGCAAAATCTTTTCTTCCAAACGTCGTGCGTCCCTTATCGCGGCGTCTTCCTTTTCAAGGTATCCCGCGTATTTTATCATGACTTCCGCCGAAAACAGCGCGCTTTTTGAAAACTCCGAAAACGCGTTTGTGACTTCCTTCAATACGTCAAAGGTGATGCCGGGGTGTTTCAACGCCTCTTTTACGGGCATCGTTTTTTCAACCTGCACACCCTCGTATCTTTCAAATATTCCGCCGTTTTCCTTTTTGATTTTGACGGTTTCGGAAAGCCTGACGATACGCTCGATTTCTTCCCTTCTTTCCTTCATTTTTTTGAGCCTTTCTTCCGTCGCAAGCCCAAGGGCGTATCCTTTTTCGGTAAGGCGCAGGTCGGCGTTGTCCTGACGGAGCCTCAAACGATATTCCGCGCGCGCCGTCATCATACGATACGGCTCGTTCGTGCCTTTTGTGACAAGGTCGTCGATAAGCACGCCTATATACGCTTCGTCGCGGTTTAAGGTGAAAGGCGGTTTTTCATCGACGTACAACGCGGCGTTTATGCCCGCCATAAGCCCTTGCGCCGCCGCTTCTTCATATCCGCTGCTGCCGTTGATTTGCCCGGCGGAATAAAGTCCTTTTATCCTTTTTACCTGCAACGACGACGAAAGTTCCAGGGGGTTTATGCAGTCGTATTCTATCGCGTACGCATACCTTATAAACCGCGCGTGCGTAAGCCCTTTTATCGAGTGGTACATTTCTTCCTGCACGTCTTTCGGCAAACTTGACGACATGCCCTGAATATACATTAAATCACTGTCGCGGCCTTCGGGCTCCACGAATATCTGGTGTCTGGTTTTGTCGGGGAAACGCATTACCTTGTCTTCAATCGACGGGCAGTATCTCGGGCCGATTCCGTGTATCGTGCCGTTGTAAAGCGGGCTTCTTTTTATGTTTTTCCTGATTATTTCGTGGGTTTTTTCGTTGGTATAGGTGAGCCAGCACGGCATCTGAGAATAAAGATTTCCGTCGTTCATGAACGAAAACGTGCCGATATCGCTTTCGCCTTCCTGCACTTCCATTTCGTCGTAGTCGATGCTGTCTTTCGCGATGCGCGCGGGCGTTCCCGTTTTGAAACGGCGGATATCTATGCCAAGACTTAATAAATTGTCCGTAAGGTGCGTTGCGTTTTTGAACCCGACAGGGCCGCTGCTTTTTGTTTCCGCGCCGATTATCGTGCGCCCGTTTAAGTACACGCCCGTCGCGATAACGACCGCCCGTCCCTCGATTTCGCCGTTTTCAAGGGTGGTTATGCCGTGCGCCACGCCGTCTTTTGCAAGAATTTTTGTCGTTTCGTCGTACAACACGTCAAGGTTTTTCTGATTTTCCAAAACGCGCAGCATTATGTCGTGATACAACGCCTTGTCCGCCTGTCCGCGAAGACTGAATACGGCGGGACCTTTTCCGCGGTTGAGCATTTTTATCTGCAACAACGCCTCGTCCGCAGAAAGCCCCATTTGCCCGCCAAGCGCGTCCACTTCCCGCACGAGATGACCTTTCGCCGTGCCGCCGATTGCAGGATTGCACGGCATAAGCGCAACGCCTGCCTTTTCAAGCGTCGTAAGAAGGGTGCTTTTGCCCATGCGCGCCGCGGCAAGCGCGGCTTCGATGCCGGCGTGTCCCGCGCCGATTACAATTACGTCGTAAACCTTTTTCATTATTTACCCACGCAGAATTTATCGAATATGTCGTCGATGATTTTTTCGCTGACGGTTTCTCCCGTGATTTCGCCAAGCGCGGTGTAGCCTTCCGTCAGAACGGAAATTACGCAGTCGGTCGTAACGCCCGCTTTCAGCGCGTTAAGCCCTTCTTCGACCTTTTCTTTTGCCGTCGTTACCGACGACAGCTGTCTTTCTGACGTCAGCACTTCCGATTCCGACGTCTTTTCTTCATCGAAATATTTTGCGACGATTTTCAGAAGTTCGTCGATTCCGTCGCCCGTTTTCGCACTGACGAAAATCTTGTTTCCTTCGTTTTTCGCATTGTTTATAAGGTCGCTTTTGTTGTAAACTTCCACAACTTTTTTGCCTGAAAGAGCGTTTTCAAGCGCCTTGTTTTCAGGCTTTCCTTGCGTTGCGTCCAGCACGCGAAGCACCAAACGAGCGTCTTTAACTATCGAAATCGAACGATTAATGCCTTCTTTTTCAATTTCGTCGTTACTTTCCCTTATTCCCGCGGTGTCGCAAAGATTGATTTTCTTCCCGCTTAATTCAAAACTGTCCGAGATAAAGTCCCTTGTCGTTCCTTTTATCGACGAAACGATTGCGCGGTCGTACCCCAAAATCGCGTTCATCAGACTTGACTTGCCGACGTTCGTGTCGCCGACGAGAGCGACGTCCATTCCTTCTTTTATCATTTTGCCGTAGGCGCGGCTGTTTTGAAGCGCGGTAAGGGTTTTTACGATTTTTTCAAGTTCTTCTTCCGCCGACGGCAGTGTTTCGTCTTCCAGCTCCTCGGGATAATCCAGCACCGCGACAAGCCCCGTCAGGACGGTTTTCAGGTCGTTTTGAACGTCTTTCACCGCCTTGGACAATTTGCCGGTCATAAGGCGATATGCGGCTTTTACGGCGTCCGCGCTGTCGGCGTTTATCATATCTATGACGCCTTCCGCGTCGGACAAATCCATTTTCCCGTTCAGAAACGCGCGACGGGTGAATTCGCCCCGCTCCGCAAGGCGCGCGCCTTTCGACACGCACGCAGAAATCACGCCTTCCGCAATCCTTGTTCCGCCGTGCACGTGAAACTCCACGACGTCTTCGCCGGTGTAACTTTTCGGCGCTTTGAAATAAACCATATAACCAAGGTCGGAAAAGTCTTTCGCGTTAATTTTTCCGAAGTACATAACGTTCGGTTTAATTTCGCCTTTTATCGCTTTCGTTTCAAAAACGGCGCGTGCAATCGGCAGCGGGTTTCCGCTGAGTCTGATTACCGCTATGCCGCCCTTTCCCGCGGGCGTTGACAATGCAACGATTGTGTCCATACTTCGATTTGATTTTCCTTTTTCGGTTTTTTGTGATGTTCCCTTCCGGGAGATTGCCACGTCGCTTCGCTCCTCGCAATGACAAGACGGACAATCTTTTTTTTCATTACGTTGCCGACGCAAGTACTTTTTAAAAAAAATCCCCGCCGAAAATCGGCGAGAATTTGATGGATTTTTGACGTTTCTTGGCAAGTTCTTACGAGGGCGCGTACTTTGCCGTACGTAACCGAGTAAGGTTTTGCCAAAAACTCAAAAAGGCGCGAATTATCGCCGATTTTAAAAGTGTTTTTTGGTATAACCAAAAGATTTAAACTTCGGCGGTCCGTTCTTTTTCAGATTAAACTCCGTCGACGTCGGATCGTCAACGGGCTTTACGGGCGCGGATTCCTGACGAGAATCGTTGCGGTTGCCGCGGCGGTCGCGGCTGTCGTTTCGTCTGTTTCTGTCGTTACGTCTGCCGTCGTTGCGTCTGCCGTCGTTGCGTCTGCCGTTTCTTTCTTCGTATCCTTCGCGCACGCCGCCTTCTTTCGGGACGATGACGATATGACGATTCATATCTTCTCCCTCGGATTCGGTCGTGGCGTATTTGCTGTTTTGAAGCGCGGTGTGGATCACGCGGCGTTCAAACGGGTTCATCGGTTCAAGCTCGACCTTTCTTCCCGTGCGGTACGCCTTGTATGCAAGGCGGTTTGCAAGGGATTCCAGCGTTTCGATGCGTTTTTCGCGGTAGTTTTCGGCGTTGATCGACACGCGGATAAAGTTGTGTCCGCTTTCGTTGACAAGAATGAGCGCAAGATACTGTATCGCGTCAAGCACTTCGCCGCGGTATCCGATAATGACGCCGCTGTCGCTTCCCGTGATATTGACGACGATTTCTTCGTCTTTGACTTCGCAGTCGGCATAGCATCTCAGATTCATTCTTTCAAACAAGCCGTTCAGAAAGTCGATGACAATGTCCGCGGGCGTTTCCTTTCTTTGGACGGTTACGACCGCCTTGCTGAAAAGACCGCCTTCCTGCAAAACTTCTATTTCGGCGTTTTCTCTTTCGATGCCGAGTTCTTTCAAGCCTTCCTCGATGGCTTTTTCGACCGAGGACGCTTTGACTTCGATTTTTTCCATAGGGACTCCTTATTATTTGAAGGTCGATTCAAGGCGTTTTTCTTCGTTTCGCTTGTCGTTGACCTTTACGCACGCATTGTAAATAAGTTGGAAAACGGTGCTGAACAGGTTGCTTATTACCATATATACCGTGAACGCCGTGCTGTACAAAAGGGCGAACACCGCAAGCATAATGGGCATAAACCACTGCATCATTTTCATATTTGCCTGCATTGCGTTTTGCATATCTTTGCCGCTGCCGTTAGCCGTCGGGGGCTGGGGCGGCTGGGTTTGTTTCATAAGTTTGGTGGACGCGAAAGTGATAAGTCCTGTGATTATGGGCAGCAACATAAAGCCGTTCCAGCGGCTGCCGCTCTTCCCGTTTCTCTTGACCTGGTTATACTTCGCGATAATCGGGTTCATGACTTCTTCGTATTCGGTACGGTTGCCGTGCTCGATAGAAGCGGTGTCGATGCCGAGTTTTCCGATTCCGTTGCCGATAAACGTTTCGTAATCGGGGATAGGATTCTTCCAACTGTCGGGCATAAACACGTTGTTTACCCACATGAACTTGATTTCTTTTTTGTATTTGTCGTCAAAAAGGCTTACGACCGTGTTTTGCGCTGCCGTCGTTGCGGTTTCTTTTGCGACAATGGTTGCCGCCTCGTCCGCTTCCGTTTCGCTCTTTCCGTCGTTTATTAAACGATTGTATTCCGCCGTGTATGCCGCGGCGCGCTGCGTTTCGTAGGTCGAATAGTACGAACTTGACAAATCCTTGTACATGTTGATGTTGTATTGCTTTACCATGCCGTTAAATCCCGAAAACACCATGAAGAATATCACAAGCGAGATTATCGACGGAAGACAACTTCCAAGCATGCTGTACTTTTCCTTGCGGTAAAGTTCCATCTGCTTTTGCGAATACAACTCCTTATTTCCGGCGTACTGCTGCTGCAATTTTTCAAGTTGCGGCTTCATTCTTTCCATCGCGCGGTTGTTCTTCGTCATTACGACTTTCTGCCATACGTCGAAGGGCGACATCGCGAGCTTTAAGATGAGCGTGAAGCAGATTACCGCCACACCGTAGTTACCGATACCCTTGTTCAGCGCGTCGATAAGCCACATTACGCCTTCGGCAATTTTGTTCGCCGCAAGGCCCATCTCCATTATACTAACCATTTTGCGTTTCCTTTATAGTTTTCTGCCACGGGGTCGTAGCCGCCCTCGTGGAAAGGGGTGCATCGAAGTATCCTTTTCGCACCCATTACGCATCCCTTAAAGAATCCGTGTTTTTCAATTGCGGTCAGGGTATAAATCGAACACGTCGGCACGTATATGCACGGCCGCGTAAGATTTATCGAAATAAAACGTTTGTAAAATCCAATTAAAATACGGGCGAGCGTTTTCATAATCATAAGGAATGGCCCAAAAGTCCGGCCTTTTTGAGGAGCGACCTCATCGAATCGGCAATGACGCTGCTTTTCTTGCCGTAGACTGTGCTTCTCGCCACGAATATTATGTTGTACCCGGGGGTTATCTCGGGTATCATAAGACGTACGCTTTCGCGCATCTGTCGTTTTACCCTGTTGCGCTGGACGCTGCCGCCGACCTTTTTCGAAACCGAAAATCCGACTTTGAGCGCCCCTTTCGTCTTTACTGTGTACAAAACGAAATCGTCGTTTGAAAAAACCGTGCCTTTCCTGTAAATGTAGTTGAAAGACGCGCGCTTTTTTAACTTATATTCCTTTTGCATTGTTCGGGGGAGCGTCTGCCCGCACAATTAGTTGTGCGGGGTAAGTTTTGCTCTGCCTTTGTTGCGGCGACGTTTCAGAACGTTGCGGCCTTGCTTGGTTTGCATTCTCTTCCTGAAACCATGTACCTTGGTTACGTGTCTTTTCTTGGGTTGGAATGTCCTTTTCATATATGCCTCCTTGATAGGGATTATTTCTTCGTTACTATTGTTATTATAATATAACAATGCCAGTCAATTATAAGGAAATTTTGTTCGCGTGTCAACCGATTTGACGCCTTTTGAATAAATGCCGTTTTCCGCCACTATAACTTTTCGGTAAAAAGTATAAGACGATTTTTTCCGTTCGGTTGCACGTAAAATAAAAAACCTTTCCGCTTTCGGAAAACGGAACGGCAAAATTTCTTGTTTCGCTCATTTTCTTTTTCAAAAGAAAAAACCAACTTCTCTTCTTTAAAAAATTAAACCGTACAATGTACGGTTTAAATTGTTTCCGAAGATTTTGCGCCGATTCCCCGTCAAAAAACAAACGACGGCTCTTTTGAATTAATACTTTTTCCGCCCGGTTAAATTAACATCAGTTTCCGCCGCGTTATGAAAATTAGACACTTGTATAGTTTTTTTCCGATGTTTATGCTTCTTTCCGTTCTCGCGCATTGTTTTTTTGTCCGAAATAACTCTTTTTGCAATATTCGACAAAGAGATAAGACTTGTTTCACGTGCAACATAATACCAAACAAACGTGCACTGTTTCCGTTTTTCAAAACATCAAACAACACTGCCCCCACAAGCAACAATAAAACAAGCCCGTTTCTATAAGCCCTGCATTTACGACAAACAACTCGGCTTTAATAAACACGCCGTAGTTATTTGAGATAGTTTATTTGCCGATTTCCGGCATTGGTGTTTTAACGGTTGTTTGTGCGATATGCGCCATCCGTTCAAAGTTGGGTTTCGGGACAAACACATCGCAAATCGCCGGCGCTCGCCCACAAACAAGCACTTGCCAAAACTTATTGTTTTACGATCGGACAACGCAAAATTATTCGACCGTAAACAACCAGATTAAACATTATTTGCATTTTACACCCTTTTCACATCCAAAATCATAACAAGCGTGCTTATGCCAACAGTTAATAATACGAACTTAGGTTTTCCGTCGTGTTTTTGATTAATACCGCGTTACACTCACGGCTTATACGGTAAAGTATTAAGCCGCTCGCATGTCTTGTCTTATTCTAAAAACACGACGGAAAACTTGTTCACAACCGAAAACGCCGAGATTTCAGATGATTTTTGGAAAAGGCGAACGCGGTTGTACTGTATGTACTGCAAGCGAGCATTTTTCATAAAAGCGTTGAAATCTTGGCGTTTTGGCAACGATATCGTTCAATCCGTATCGATAATTTTCCACGGCGCGTTTCGATGGTTATTATATTTACAATTAAAAACAATTTGTGCGCCGGCGATTACGCCGTTGCCGTTTGCGCCATAAAATCCACGCAATTAAAACAAGACCGAACAACCCGATGCGTTTTCTTCAACACAAGAACAGTATCCGTCGCTATTTGGCAAACGATTTAACTTGTGCCGCTCGCAAAACGAAGCTCAGAACAAGAAAACGTTTTCACAAAAAACAATACACGCCCAAATCAAAAGATCAACCATTTGAATCAGACCGCACTCATTTTTACGTAAGGTTTAACAAAAGCAACGTTGCAATGCACCGTCAAACCTTGATTTTTCTTCTTTCTCACAAAATCACAACCGTTCAATAAAAAACAACCAACCGGAACAATCAATCAAATCAAACAATCAGAAAAAACAATCCACACAATCTCTCAATCAAAACACGCTCAAAACAAAACATAACAAACAAACACGAAAAACTATCTCATCAATCAATCGTAAAATCTATCACAGAAAACAATCGCATAACATTCGCAACAAACAATTACTCTTTTTATCATATTAAAATGTGCTGCCGACGGAAATTTCAGAGAAAATTCGCCAATAATGCTCACTTTATTAAAACTTGGCACAACCGCGCAAGACAACCGGGGTAACAACAGTTTGGAATAAGATAAAACGAACACAAAAATGCTTATATATTTTGGTTAATATGAAACACGCAAGAAACAATAATAAATTCGAATTAAATCCAAAACACAAGGAACGAACAACAATTTCAACAATAATCTATTATCCACACAAAAAAACAAAATAATTACGTTGTAATCAGACATTAACAATTTTTACTTTATTCCAAACAAGCATGCCAAATATCAATAAACCGGCACTTTCCATAAAACACACCTTACGGAACACGGCAAAATAATAATAAAAAAGCCCGAAAACTCGGGCAAATAAAAACATTGCTAATTTGATTTCTTCGGTTTGTCTTTTCGGCAATTATATACTGTCATAACCGTTTGTCTTGCAAGATCGGAATTATCAATATCCAATACGTAATGCAACTTTGCGCCGTCGTATGGATATCCTTGTTCGCAATCTTCACCGAGTAGTTCGGATGTTTCTTTCAAAGCCTTGACAAAAACACAGTCGTCGCAAACAAGTAAAACGGGCACGGCTTTATAATATATCGTATATTCGCCAAACATTTTTTTGAAAGAAATATCGGGCAAATCAATTTGTTCGACAACGTATTTAATATAATTCAGATCGGTAGCCATAAAACCTTCTTTTATGTTAATTTTCTCAAAGCTATTATATCAATCGGTTGACAATATGTCAATTTACTGGCAAAATGATTAAAAGATATCCACATTTTACGGAAGCGACGTTTCACGTGAAACAACGGGATATTTTGACCGTTTTAATATGTATTGATTTTATATGTTTCACGTGAAACAATTAGTTGTCCACATTTGTTCCACGTGGAACAAAAACCGTTGTTTTAGGCGGGTTTTAGGCTGTTTTTCCAGGGATTTTGGGCTATTTTTAATTGTTTTTATCGTTTTGTTTCGTAAATTTCCGTTCTTTCTCCGTGTAAATTTCAGGGCATGGTTTTGTGGATAACTTTCGGCTTTTTCGGACAAGGTATATATCGTGTTTTTTGGGGAATAATTTCAATAAATTATATTAGGAAAAGGCGGTAATATTATGAAATGTACGTCGTGTAATAAGTCATTTTCGCCCGACAAAATGTATGTTTGCAAGTCATGCGGCGCTTGTTTTTGCGAAGATTGCGTGAAAAACAACCAAAACTCATGCCTGAAATGCGGCACAACCCTTGATCGTTTGAATTAAAAAGTGCCGTTTTTCTTGGCAAAAACGGGCGTTTCACGTAAAACATTGTCGTTTATGGCGCGGTTTTTATTGTCTTTTTATATTGGTATTAAACGGTTTTTTGTTTATTTTTCGCCGTATTTTAGCACATAAAACTGGCTAAACGTTCTTTCGTTTCCCGGGTTGATTCTTCTTTTCTTTTCTTTTCGATGTATCGGCAAGGAACGTGAATGATGGTGTCTGTTTTGATAATTTTATAATCTTTTTGTCTTGAATAATTTGCCGTTTAGACTTTTGTTTTTATTATTTTTTTTCGGTATAACAAAAAACCGCCGTTTCGGGCGGTTTATTATTAGCGCGTTATCGTCTTACAAAACGTTATAATTATTGAAAAGGCGTCTTGTTTGACGCCGTTTAGTTGTTTTTATGTTTTTTCTGCGAGTTGTTCCGACATGGCTTGCGCCGGGCTCAGACTTTGTTATGTAAAGGTTTTTTACCTTTAATTTATAAGTCTGCGCTGATTATAAGTCCATAATGCCGATTAAATAATATGGGGCAAAAACGCTCTGATTTCTTCCTTTGCGCCTTCGAGATCGTGGTCGAGATAATTCCCGCATTCCTGCCGCTTGGAGCCCGGTATTTCCGTCATTTCCAAACACTTTTCAAAGCACTCTTTCACAATAGGCTTTACTTCGTCAAGCGTGGTATCGAGCATAAGCAGATAAAAGCCCGTGCGGCAGCCCATCGGCCCGAAATAAACAACCTTGTCTTTGACTGCGCTGTTTCTTATCACGGTTGCGAAAAGGTGCTCAACGGTATGCGCCGCGGCAGTCGTAAGGAAATCGCCCGCGTTCGGTTTTTTGAAACGAAGGTCGTATGTATAGATATTGTGCTCCGCATGAGAAAGGTAAACCCCCTCAGGGTGGGCGTCGTGATTTATAAGAAAAGATTTGATGGTTTCCATAGTTTTTGAATTTTATATATTATATATAATATATAAAATTTTGTCCTTTGTTTTTTTCGTGATTTTTCGGCTTTTTGCCTTTTTATTTTTCGCGCGCAATCGCGTCGATAACGTCGACGATTATTTTCGCGCAATCGCTTGTCCCTTGGTCTGCGATTTCATTGAAGTCGGCGGGGCTTGTTTCGTCGGCGTTGTCGCTGACGATTTTAAGGCTCAGCGCAGGCACTCCGTTTTTGTTTGCGATAATGCAAATTCCCGCGCCTTCCATATCGCAGATTTCGGCGTCGAAATCCGCAATAAGTTTATCTTTAACTTCGCTTGACGAAATGAATTTGTCCCCGGAAGCAAGCCTTGCCGTCTTAATTTTTGGAAAATCCTTTTTCACCGCGGAAATAAGGGTTTTGTCGAAATAAAAGTACGGGTCGGGATTTTCGTCGTAATGTCCCGCTTTCACGTTGTCGATTGCCGACGTGTCGATTTCGTAATGCACGACTTTTTCGACAACCGCGACGTCCTTGCAGCCGAAGCGTTTCGTAAGCGTCCCGACGAAACCGAAGTTGAATATCGCCCGTACGTCGTATTTCGCGATTAAAAACTCGGTTGCGCCCGCAGCCGATATTTCGCCCATGCCGGACACCGCGACGTAAATCAGGGCGTTTTCGCGGCTGACAAGGTACGTGTCGTACGGCTTATTTTGAATTTTTTCGACTTTCCCGAAGGCTTCGAGCACGCCTTTGACTTCGCGTCCGATTGCGATAACCATTCCGAATTTTTTCATAACAGTCCTTTTTTGTCGATATATTTTACATTAGTATACCATATCTTCCCGAAATTTCAAACAAATGATTTGTTAAATCGTCGCGGCGTATGGTATAATTTCGGATTGAAGAGGTATTTATGAAATTCGATAAGAGAAACGTTGCGCTCGCATCACTTGTATTCGGCTGGATTTCGATTTTCTGGAACGTATACGATCAGCTTATTCAATCAATAAACACGTATTCCTTCGCTCTCGAACCGTACGAAAGCGGATGGATTCTTGCAATCGACAATATTGTGGGGCTTTTTATTCTGCCGCTTTTCGGACACTTTTCGGACAGATGCAAAAGCCGTTTCGGCAAGCGCACGCCGTATATTTACGTCGGCACGGCGATATCGCTTATCGGGCTGTGTCTTGTTGGCGTATTCGCGTCAAAAAGGCAACTTGCCCCGTATATCGTGTCACTGACGGTGACGCTTGTCGCGATGGCGGCGTACAGAAGCGCGGGGCTTTCTCTCGTGCCCGATTTCGTATACGAGCCCGACCGCGGCAGGGCAAACTCGATTGCGAACCTTGTGTCCGTCGCGTTCACCGCCGTGGGTATCGTGCTGGCGATGGCGTTCATGCCCCTTAAAGCCGCGAAAAACGCGCAATTTTTGCCGATTTGTCTTGCGGTTGTCGGCAGCAGTCTTATAACGGTTGCCGCATACTCGTTCACTTTCAGCGAAAAACGGGTGACGGACGACTTCAATCGTCGTTTGGAAGAATATAAACGCGACTACCCCGAAAAATACAAAAGCGAAACCGTCGTTGTGGAAGAACTTGACAAGCAGCAGATGAAGGGCAATCTTTTCAATAAGATTTTCATTCTTGCAAGCGTGTTCTTCTTTTATATCGCGTACAACGCGCTCGTGTCGAATTTCACCGTGTACAGCGACGTAATGCTCGGCTTCAAAATGCCGCAACTGCCGCTGGTATTCGTCATAATCGGCGCGCTGCCCGGGTTTATATTCGCTTCTCACGTCGCAAAGAAAATCGGCCGTAAGTACACGATAACGATCGGACTTGCGCTTATGATGATCGCGCTGCTTGCCGCGATGCCGTTTTCCAAAAAAGACTCGGGACTTGAACTGAAAATCCCGCTTGTTTTCTTCTTTATGGTCGCGGGCGTCGGCTACGGCTTTGCGATGGCTAATCTGTATCCGTTTTATCTGGAACTCAGCAAAACCAAAAACATCGGGCAAAACACGGGTATCTTTGCGGGCTCTACAACCGCCGCAATGGTCGTCACACCCATACTCGCCGGCTACGTAATCAAGGAAGTCGGCAAGAAAACAGGCAAGACTTACGTCATCGAACAAATCGTAAACGGCGTCAATACCGAGGTCGTGAAAGTCGGCGATTACAGCGTGCTGTTCCCGTACTGCGCCGTCGCGATACTCGTTGCGCTTGTCTGCATTCTTATCGTGAAATCCGACTACGCAACCGGCGGATTGCGCGACCATATGAAAAAATATTTCACAAAAAGGAAAGCGAAAAAGAATGACTGAATCCTTTTTTACCACGCTTAAAAACGCGGCGGATTCCGTCGGCGTAAGCGTTACCGACAATCAATGCGAAAAACTTTACAAATTTTACGAAACTGTGGTTGAATACAACAAAAACGTTAATTTAACTGCCATTACCAACGAAAAAGAGTTTATCGTAAAACATATTGTCGACAGTATTTCCGCCGCAAAATTCATAAAAGAAAACGCCGCCGTCGTCGATATCGGTGCTGGCGCGGGATTCCCGTCGATACCGCTTAAAATAATCCGTGACGATATTGTACTTATTATGCTTGACGCGCTTTCAAAACGCGTGGATTTTCTTAACTTTGCCGTAAGCGAACTTTCCCTTAAAAACGCAAAAGCCAAACATTTAAGGGCGGAAGAAGCGGGCGAAAAACTTTTAAGGGGAAGTGCCGACGTCGTCGTCGCAAGGGCGGTCGGTCAGACGAATATCCTTCTGGAACTTTCAATCCCGCTCCTTAAAAAGCACGGCGTTTTTATAAATTATAAGGGCAAGGATTTGTCCGACGTGGAAACCGCAAAGACGGCGGAAGCCGCGCTCAACGCGAAAAAAACCGAAGCTTTCAATTTCTGTCTTCCTTTTGACGCCGGCGAAAGAAACGTCGTCGTTTACGAAAAGATTGAAGACACTCCGAAAATTTATCCGAGGAAATTCGGCACAATCAAGAAAAATCCGCTGTGAAAACAGCGTTTTTTTATTTTATCCGCTTTTTATTTTCTTATGTTTCACAAAAATAATGTTTCACAAATTTTTGTAAATAATTGATTATTCGCCTTTTTAATGTTATACTGAAAAAAAATACTTTTACATACGAGGTGTTTTATGTCAAACAAAGGTATCGGAAAAGGTCTTGCTGCCTTGCTCGGCAATATGAAGGAAGAAGAAACGATTGCGGAAAAAAGCGAATCCGCCGTATCCCGCGAAATAATGAACGTCGATATTTCCCTTATCGACACCAACCCTTATCAGCCGCGTAAAGTTTTTGACAAAGCCGCTCTGGAAGAACTTGCGGCGTCGATTAAGACTTTCGGCATTATCCAGCCTCTGATAGTTTTGAGAAGCGGCAACAGATACGTCATAATCGCGGGCGAAAGGCGTTTCCGCGCGGCGCGACTTGCCGGTCTTACCTCGGTGCCGTGCGTCGTAAGGGAACTTACCCCGCGCGAAATGAGGGAAATCGCCCTTATCGAAAACCTTCAACGTGAGGACCTGAACCCCGTCGAAGCGGCGGAAGGTATCGCGGAACTTATCAAATCGTGCGACCTGACGCAGGAAGAAGCGGCGGAAAGAATCGGTATGAGCCGCCCCGTCGTAACCAACCTTTTAAGGCTCTTGTCGCTTGACAAAGAAGTTCTGGAACTCGTAAGGGCGGGCAGACTTTCGGGAAGCCACGCAAGATGTCTCGTCGTCGTTACCGACCCCGAAGTGCAGGTATATTACGCCAACAAAGCGTGCGACAACAAAATGTCGGTAAGGGATCTGGAACAGCAAATCCAGCTTTATCTCGGCAGAAAACTTATCCCGACCGGCGCAAGAAAGGAAAAACAATCGAAGGAACTCAAAGGGTTTGTCAACGATATGAAACGAATCTTCAATACGAAGGTCACGATCCTTGGCGGCGAAGAAAAAGGACAAATCCGCATCAACTATTATTCCAACGACGATTTGCAACGCATTTACGACTTAATCGACAGTTTAAGACGTTAATTTTTAAGATAAAGTATGGAAACCACCAGAATAACCTTGCCGAAAATTACATTGATCGGGAAGTGCGGTTCGTCGAAAGACGGCAAAGATTTCGTCAGAGATTTATGGACGGAATTAAACAAAAACTTTTCGGAAATATCTTATCTTGCAAAGTGGGACGAGTCGGGCGCGCTTAAAGGCTTATGGGGCGCTATGAGCGACGAAACGCTGTCTTTTAAGCCGTGGGAAGGCGGATATGAAAACGGGCTTTATCTTGCCGCAGTCGAAGCCGTCGACGACGCCGTCGCGCCAAGCGGCTGGACAAAATGGGAGATACCGTCTTTTGAATATATAAAGGCAAAGGTGGAGTCGACCGAAACTTTTAAGGAACTTATCGGATACCTTATCGCAAACAAGATAAACCTTGTAGGAAGCGTGCAGAATTTCACCAATCCGAAAACCAACGAAAACTTCCTTATGTTTCCGATAAGAAAAGTCGAAGAAGAAAAGTAACAAAAAGGTTAAAACAAAACACACTGCAATTTTTCGCAGTGTGTTTTTTTGTTTTGGAATAAGCTTTTGTCAGTTTATAATACGCACGGGCAGAATAAGGTAAAGATATTCGTCTTCCTTCTTTTCCGTAGGTACGATGACGCCGGGCGCGGTCGAAGTCGTGAAGCAAAGTTTCACAAAATCGTCGCTTATCGCGCGCAGGCTGTCCGAAAGATATCTTGCGTTGAACCCGATGTTAAGGTCGTGTCCCAGAAGGTCGATATTGACGATTTCGTTGATGCCGCTGATTTCGCTTTCCGCAGATATCGACATTCTCTTTTCGCGGATTTCAAGTTTTACGACGCTTTTCTTTTCGGTGCGGGTTGCAAGCGACGCGCGGTCGATTGCGGTGTCCAACGCCTTTTTATCGACAAACACGGTGGTTGTGAAGTCGGAAGGAATAATCTTATTGTAGTTTATATATTCGCCTTCGATAAGTCGCGTTACGATTTTGGTGTTTTCGAGATCGACCATGAAATAGTTTTTCTCGATGCTAACCTTTACGTTTTCGTCGCTGTCGTCAAGAAGTTTTGAAATTTCACTCATACTTCTTGCGGGGACGATTATTTTAATATCCGCTCCGCCGTATTCGATTTCTTTTTTGCAATAAGCAAGGCGGTATCCGTCTGACGCGACGCCGATTATTTTATTGTCGGAAATTTCAATGCTGCAACCTTTAAGCGTTGGGCGGTTATCTTCGCTTGCGGTGCAGAATATAATTTTTTCGATAAGGTTTTTCAACTCTTTCTTTACAATATAAAAAGAGTTTTCGTCGTTGACGTTTTTGAAAGCGGGATATTCGTCGGCTTCCATCGTCTGGATATAGCCGTTATTTTCGCCGTAGGTAAGTTTAAGGGTGTTTTCCCCGGACGTATCGATAATAACGTCTTCCTTATCGATTTTTCTGACGTATTCCGTAAAATATTTTCCAAGGATAACAGTTTCTCCTTCGGTGAAAATATCCGCCTTTATTTTCTTTTCGATTGAAAGTTCGAGATCCGTTGCGGTAAGCGTCAAAGTATCTCCTTCCGCTTTCAGTTTAATACCGTTCAATATCGGCATTACTTTCTTTAAGGGAAGGGCTTTTCCCACCTGTGTTAAAGCGTCTGATAAGTCAAGGCTGTCGCAAGAAAGTTTCATCGTTTTCTCCTTAATTATTTATTGTTATTTTATACTTGATGATGATTTTGTTAATAAGGGTTGTGGAAAAGTTGAAGGTGAACGTTTCGCACAAGATATTGACAAAATCGGATTTGTGCCAACAACAAGTTGTGGATTTTGATGTTAACAACTTTGTTGAAAACTTTTAATTGTTATGAACATATCTACAATCAGCGTTTATAGAGCATGTCTTTTATGTCGTTGATTTGTATTTTTAGTTTTTGTGACGCGCCGTTATTCGACGAAAGCAAGTCCGAAATTTTGTCGCGCGCGTGGATTATCGTCGCATGGTCGCGGCCGCCGAAAATACCGCCGATCGACACAAGGGGAACGGAAAGCATGTCGCAGATAAGATAAATCGCAATCATTCTCGGTTCCACAAATTCCTTGTTTTTCTTTTTGCCGATGACGTCGTTTTCGGAAACGCCGAAGTATTTGCAGGTTGTCGAAAGCACGTCGTATGCGTCAAAGTGTTCCTTTTTCGTTTCGATATACCCGGAAAGAGCCTCTTTCGCAATCGCAAGCGACGCCGGCTGTCCCGAAAGTTGGGAATAAAACATAACCTTGTTCAGCAGCCCTTCAAGGTCGCGGATGTTGTTTTCCATATTGCTGGCGATAAACGACGCGACGTCGTCCGAAAGATAAAAGTTTTCAGCGTCGGCTTTCTTTTTGAGAATTGCGATTCTCGTTTCGATATCGGGCGGCTGAATGTCCGCAAGAAGTCCCCACTGGAAACGGGTGCGAAGCCTTTCTTCAAGGGGCGCGATTTCCTTTGGAGGACGATCCGACGAAATAATAATATGTTTATCGTTCTGATATAAATCGTTGAAGGTGTGGAACAACGCCTCCTGCGTGCCTTGTTTCGACGCGATAAACTGAATATCGTCAATCATAAGCACGTCGACGGAACGATATTTTTCACGGAAAGCGACGCTCGTTTTGGAATCTCTTATCGATTCCACATAGTCGGCGATATACTTGTCCGTCGTGATGTACATTATGCGTTTTTGAGGAAATTTCGCGTTTATGTAATTTCCGATTGCGTGCATAAGGTGGGTTTTTCCAAGCCCGACTCCGCCGTATATGAACAGGGGATTGAAACGACCGCCGGGATGCTCGGACACGGCTTGCGCCGCCGCGAAGGCGATCTCGTTGGATTTCCCGACGACAAAGTTTGAAAAGGTATATTTTTTATTGAACGAAAAACCCGCGTCATCGGATTTTTCAACCTTTTTCACGACAAGTTCGTCCCCCAGGGTATAGTCCTGTTGTTTCAGGCAATCGGCTTTTTCGGACTCGATAATAATCTTAACGTCCGAGATAATGGGGTTGACTTCTTTCACCGCTTCGAGGATTGTTTCGCGGTAATTTTTCACGATTGTGTTTTTACTGCTCTGACTTCCCGTTTGCAGCACGAGAGTATGACCGATAAAACAAATCGGTTCAAGTTTTTCAATCCATACTTCGTAACTTATTGCTTGAAGTCTTGCGGATAATTTGATTTTGGTGTCGTTCCAAAGGGTATTGATATCGATCATAATAAATATATGATAACATTATTGACCGAAAAATACAAACAAAATCGGTATATATTATAAAAATAAAGTATATTTATTTAAGAAAGTTTTTTGCGCTTATTTTATCTTTTTTTCGGCGACGGTGCCGTTCTTTACGACGTACAGTTTTGACAAATTAAGGGGTTTAACGTCAAATTCCGTACACGTAATCACCGTTTGTGTGCGGTTTGCAAGTTCGATGAGTTTTTCGCGGCGCGCCACGTCAAGCTCGCTCAGAACGTCGTCCAGAAGTAAAATCGGGGCTTCGCCCGTTTCGTTTTTGAAAAGAGTGAGTTCCGCGATTTTGACCGAAAGCGACACGCTTCGCTGCTGTCCCTGCGACGCGAATTTTCTTGCGTCCACGTCGTTTAATATTATTTTAATATCGTCGCGGTGCGGACCTTGCGACGTGTACATAAGGGCGCGGTCGCGCTCCACCGACGTCGAAAATGCGGAAAGTAAATTATTGTAAATTTCGTCGTAAGTGTCGCCTTTTATCGCGCACTCGTATTGCAGCGACAGAGTTTCTTTTCCGTCCGACAATTCAAAGTGGGAATCTTTTGCAAGGGTTGAAAGTTTCTTTACGTAATTTTTCCTTGCAAGAATCAGATTCGCGCCGACTTCCGCCATACCCTCGTCCCATATCGACAAAAGGGTTTTCAGGTTTTCGTTGCGGTTTTCGTTTTTGAGAAGGGTGTTTCTTTGTTGCAGAATTTTGTTGTATTTTGCAAGCGACTTAAAGTAAGTTTTCGATTGTTGCGAAAGGGAAATGTCCAAAAATCTCCGTCGTTCGTCGGGGCCTGCTTTCACGAAACGCATTTCGTCGGGGGAGAAGTAAACGACGTTGACGATACCGATAAGTTCGGACAGTCTTTTCACGGGAAGATTGTCGATTTTTATTTTTTTCGCGCCTTTGTTTTCAATTACGATTTCGATGACGTGCGTGCGATATTTTTTTGCGATTTCCGCCTTAATATACGCGCGCTCGGCGTTGAACGAAATAAGCTCCTTTTCGCGGCTCGTACGGGGGGATTTGCCAAGCCCCAACAGATAAATCGCTTCCAGCATATTCGTCTTTCCGCTTGCGTTTTCGCCGGAAAGCACGTTGATGCCTTGTCCGAAAGTAACGGACGCCGCGTCGTAGTTTCTGAAATTTTTCAGTTGAAGCGATTTGATAAACATACGGTTATTATATCATATCGGAAAAGAAAGTAAAAGAATTTTTAGGAAATATCGGAAAAACGCGCGGTTTCTTATCCGCGGCGGAACCGTAAAAAAAAGACGTCCGCGCCGCAGGGGTTATCAGAACCGAAATAAGAAAAACGGATATATTCCCCCACGACAAATTGAATTTTGCCCTTAAAAGCCCCGAAAATCCCGTAAAAAAGGATAATTTATCAAAAAGACGCGAAAAACGTTTTGTAATTTATTGATAATATGTTATAATTAATATACTTATTACTTTATGCGTGCGCACGCATTGCGTACGCGGGAGAGCGTATGCGCGTGTTTTACACGGACGTCGTCGCGATATTCGACGAAGGCGTCGGAAATTCAACCTTGTCCCTGGCTCTTGACGAAATCATTTCAAAAGGCACGGTAAAGGTACAAAAAACCAGCGAACCCAGAAGCGTCGTTTTTTACGACGGCGAAGACGGAAAACAACATGCTTACATAAGCAATCTGTCCGGGCGCGCGCTTTTTTCACATTTTGAAAAACACGGTTTTATTTTCATATAAACGGAGGTATTATGGAACAACAAAATTTATCTTACGACCAGGGCGCGATACAGGTCCTCGAAGGGCTGGATCCCGTCCGTAAAAGACCGGGTATGTACATCGGCTCGACCGACGAAAGGGGCTTGCATCACCTTGTTACGGAAGTCGTTGACAACAGTATCGACGAGGCTCTTGCCGGATACTGCGACAAAATCATCGTTTCGATTGAAAAGGACGGCAGCTGCAAAGTCATCGATAACGGCCGCGGAATCCCCACGGGCATTATCCCGAAAGAGGGCAAATCCGCCGTTGAAGTCGTTCTGACGAAGTTGCACGCCGGCGGAAAATTCGGCGGCAGCGGCTATAAAATCTCGGGCGGTCTGCACGGCGTCGGCGTATCCTGCGTGAACGCATTGTCCGAATGGCTGGAAGCCACCGTTTACCAGAACGGCAAAATATACAAACAAATTTTCAACAGGGGCATCGCGCAACGTCCGTTGCAGGAAGTCGGCACGACCGACCGCACCGGCACGACGATTCAGTTTTATCCCGATCCCGAAATTTTCGAGACGCTCGATTTCAATTACGACACGATGAAAATCCGCCTGCGCGAACTTGCGTATCTCAACCGCGGGTTGACCATTCAACTTATCGACCGCCGCGAAGATCCCGCACGCGACGAATCTTTCCATTACGAAGGCGGTATCGTCCAGTTTGTCGAAAGTCTGAATAAAAACAAAGAGACCGTTTTCCCGGAGGTCATTTATTTTGACGAAAGTTACGAAAACGGCGAGGTCGAAATCGCGATGCAGTACAACGACAGTTATTCGGAAACCATTTTCGCGTTCGCCAACAACATCAATACCGAAGAAGGCGGCACGCACCTGGAAGGTTTCAGAAACTCGCTCACCAAAATCATCAACGATTACGGCAAAAACAACAATATTTTGAAAGGCGACGAAAAACTTTCGGGCGACGACGTCAGGGAAGGCTTGACGGCGGTTATTTCCGTGAAACTTACCAACCCGCAGTTCGAAGGTCAGACCAAGACGAAACTCGGCAACAGCGAAATGCGTACGGTCGTCGCAAAGGCTATGACCGAAGGCTTAGGCTCGTATCTTGAAGAACACCCCAAAGAAGCCAAAGATTTGATTATGAAAGGCGTTCTCGCCCAGAAGGCACGAGAAGCCGCAAGGAACGCGCGCGACCTTGCAAGGCGCAAATCCGCCCTTGAAAGCACCACGCTCCCCGGCAAACTTGCCGACTGTTCGGACAAAGATCCTTCTCTTTGCGAAATTTACCTTGTCGAGGGCGACTCCGCAGGCGGCAGCGCAAAGATGGGGCGCGACAGACGTTTTCAGGCAATACTGCCCCTCCGCGGTAAAATCCTGAACGTTGAAAAGGCAAGGCTCCATAAAGTCCTTGAAAACGAAGAAATAAAGACGATGATCACCGCGTTCGGCGCGGGCATCAAGGAAGATTTTGACGAAAGCAAACTTCGTTACAACCGCATCATCTGTATGACGGATGCCGACGTTGACGGCAGCCATATCCGCATACTTATGCTCACGTTCTTCTTCCGTTTCATGCGCCCGCTCATCGAAAACGGCCACGTTTATATCGCGCAGCCCCCGCTTTACAAAGTCACGAAGGGCAAAACCGTCAAATATTGTTATTCCGACGACGAACTTAACGAATATCTCGATTCCGTCGGAAGAAAGGGCAACGAAATTCAGCGTTACAAAGGTCTTGGTGAAATGGACCCCGAACAACTTTGGGAAACCACGATGGATCCGAAATCCCGCACGCTGCTGCGCGTAAATATGGACGACGCGATCGCCGCGGACGAAATATTCACCGTTCTTATGGGAGAACAGCCCGAACTGCGCCGTCAGTTTATCGAAGACAACGCGACGCTCGTAACAGAACTTGACATTTAAGGAGAGATGAAAAATGATAATCAAAAATAACGATTCTCAGAAAGATAAAGATTTCGTCGAACATCTCGGGATGTCGAAAATCGTCAAAATCGACCTTGACCAGGAAATGAAAAAATCGTTCATCGCCTACGCAATGGCGGTCAACGTATCCCGTGCGATTCCCGACGTCAGGGACGGACTGAAACCCGTACACCGCCGTATCCTTTACAGCATGAGCGAACTTAATCTGACCTGCGACAAGCCGTTCAGAAAGTGCGCGCTTATCGTCGGCGACGTTCTCGGTAAATATCACCCCCACGGCGACAGCTCGGTTTACGACGCTCTCGTAAGGCTTGCTCAGGACTTCTCGATCCGCTGCCCGCTTATCGACGGACACGGCAACTTCGGCTCAGTCGACGGCGACCCTGCGGCGGCTTATCGTTACACCGAAGCAAGGCTTTCCAAAATCGCCAACGAAATGATCCGCGACCTTGACAAACGCGTCGTGGACTTCTGCCCGAACTTCGACGACACGCGTGAACAGCCCGTCGTGCTTCCTTCGCGTTACCCCAACCTTCTCGTAAACGGTTCGGATGGTATCGCCGTCGGTATGGCGACGTCCATTCCCCCGCACAATCTCGGCGAAGTTATCGACGCCACCGTCGCTCTTATGGAAAATCCCGAACTGGAAGTCGAAGACCTTATGAAATTCGTTCCCGCGCCCGATTTTCCGTCGGCAGGCATAGTTCTCGGCCGTGCGTCCATTCGTCAGGCATACAAAACCGGTCGCGGCGGCTGCATAATCCGCGCCCGCACCGAAATCGAAGAAATGGCAAACGGCAGGACGAGAATCGTCGTTACCGAACTTCCGTATCAGGTCAACAAGGCGCGCCTTATCGAAAATATCGCCGACCAGGTCAAAGACAAGCGTATCGAAGGCATTTCGGACATTAAGGACGAATCCGACCGTCACGGTCTCCGCGTCGTAATCGACATCAAAAAGGACGCGAACGCGCAGGTCGTTCTGAACACGCTTTTCAAACAAACCCAGATGCAAATCAGTTTCAGTATGATTATGCTTGTCCTTGCCGACAAAAAACCGCGCATTCTCAACCTGAAAGAAATCCTGACTTATTACATCAAGCATCAGGAAGACGTCATCACCCGCCGTACGAGGTTCGACCTTGAAAAGGCGGAAGAAAGGGAACATATCTTAAAAGGTCTTGCAATCGCGCTTGCGAACATCGACGAAGTCATTAAGGTCATCAAAGAAAGCGCCGACAACGACTCCGCCGCGAAAGCCCTTATGGAAAGGTTCCTTCTCAGCGACAAACAGGCGGCGGCAATCCTTGAAATGAGACTTCGCAGACTTACTTCTCTGGAAGTCGAAAAAATCAACGACGAACTTGCCCAGAAAGAAGTCGAAATCGCCAACTACAAGGAAATTCTTGCCGACATCAACAAAGTCAACGACATCGTCAAGAAAGAACTTTTGGAGGTCAAGGAAACGTACAATACGCCGCGTCGCAGCGAAGTGTCCTACGATTATTCCGAAATCAATATCGAAGACCTTATCGAAAAGGAAGACATCGTCGTTTCGATGACTCACGGCGGATACGTCAAACGTCAGCCCGTTGCGGAATACAAGAGCCAGCACAGGGGCGGCGTGGGCATCACCGCGCACAAGACGAAAGACGAAGACTTTGTGGAAAGCATCTTCACGACGTCCACCCACGACGACCTTATGTTCTTCACCAACTTCGGCAAGGTTTACGTCATCAAAGGATACGAAATTCCCGAGGCGTCCAGGAACTCCCGCGGGCGCGCGGTCATCAATATTTTGCAGCTCGATCCCGGCGAAAAGGTCGCGACGCTCCTTCCCGTGCCCGAACGCGGCGAAGGCTATCTGATGCTCGCAACCAAACAAGGGCTTATCAAGAAAACGGCATTATCCGAGTTTGAAAGCATCAGAAAGACCGGTAAAAAGGCGATTCGGTTGGTTGACGGGGATGAACTCATCGCGGCAATGATCACGAAAGGCGAAGAAGAACTTATCATCGCGTCGCACGAAGGCAAGTGTATCCGCTTCCGCGAGGCAGACGTCCGCGCAATGGGCAGAGACTGCCAGGGCGTACGCAGTATGAAGCTGAACCCCGGCGACTACGCCGTCGATATGGCAATGGTCGAAGAAGACAAAGAAGTTCTGACAATCTCCGAAAACGGCTTCGGAAAACGCTCCTCGCCCGACGAATACCGCGTGCAAGGCCGTGCGGGTATGGGCGTCAAAGCGGGCGTGTTCAACGAGGAAACCGGAAAACTCGTGTGCCTGAAAATGATCAACGCCGACAACGATATTATGATTATCGCCGACAACGGCATCATTATCAGAGTCGCGGCGGACGAAATCCGCAAGATCGGCAGGGATACCAAGGGCGTCAAAGTCATGAACCTCAGGGAAGGCAGCAAGATTATGTCGATTGCGGTCGTCCCGCACGAAGAACCCGAAGAAGAAGTCGTGCTTGACGAAAACGGCAATCCCGTGACTACGACCGAAGACGTGACGGAAGTAACGTCCGCGACGGATTCCGAATTCCCCGTCGATAACGAAAGCTCGGAAGAAGCGGCGGAAGTCAACGCCGAAACCGCAGCCGTAAACGAAACCGTTTCCGACGAAGAATAAGACAAATCAAACAAATGAGAAAGCATCGCGAAAGCGGTGCTTTTTTATTTGGTATTTACATTTACGAATTATATACGGATATAGCGTTATAGACACGGCGAAAACCTTGTCGCGAACACTGATTTACCGAAATTTTAAGTATCTTTTATGAAAAATTTTTAATAAAATTAAGGCTTATGCTTAAAAATGAAGGAAAAAGGAGCAGGGACATGAAAAAGAGGATTTTGAAAGTTTTGGCAGTAACGGTTATTGCGATATGTTCGTTTTTACTTGTCGCCTGCAACAGTGGAAACTATAAAAGCGGCGGACTGAAAAAAACGACCGCCGTCGCGCCGATAGTTTACGACGTGAGCGAGAAAGAAAGCGCGGTGGAAAAGGCGGCAACCGTTGATTTGTCGGCACTTTCAAAAGACGTGAACGCGGACGGAGCGACCGTGCTTTCAAACGACGTAACGACGATTACGACCGCGGGCAGTTATATATTGACGGGCGCGTACGCGGGGATAACCGTGAGCGTCGGCAACGGCGAAACGGTGCATCTGTTTCTGAACGACGCGACGATATCGGGCGGCGCGGGAATCGCGATTTCAAACACGAATAACAAATCGACGCTTATAATCACCGCGTGCGAAAACACCGAAAACGAAGTGGCAAGTAAGGGTGACGACGCGAACGCGATCCACGTCAAAGGCACGCTGAAATTCAACGGAACGGGCACGATAAACGTAAGCGCGAAAAAGAACGGAATAAAGGTTTCAAAAGGTCTTTCGATTGCGGATTCGACGATAAATTTGACCGCCGGAAATCACGCCTTGTCCGCAAGGTTTATCGAAACGGAAAACGCAAAAATAAACGTTTTATCTGCTGGAAAAGACGCGTTAAATGCGGAATGTGACGACGAAACGCAAGAGTTTACTTTGGACGAAGGATACGTTTCTCTTAAAAACAGCAAGGTTTTCGCAAGCGTTTCGGGCGACGGAATTCAGGCGGACACGTTCGTATATATCACGGGCGGAAACGTGGATATAAAAACCTCGGCAACGTTTGTGAGTTACGGCGCAGAAAGCATGGCGACATACAATCTTTCCGAGGACGATTTCAGATATATCAAAAGCGGCGATACCTATAAAAAGACCGACGACGTAGCGACCAAGGGCGCGCGATACGCGATGATTCAAAGCGCGAAAGGCATCAAGTGCGGCGAAATCAAATATGAAATCGACGGCACGGAATACGCCGTCACAAAAAATTCGAATTACTTTATCGTCATTGACGGCGCACGCGTGAAAATCAATTCGTCCGACGACGCGATCCATACGAACTCGGGAAACGTGCTTATAAAAAGCGGCACGCTTGACCTTACGACTCTCGACGACGGAATCCGCGCCGACGAACTCGTGAAAATCGACGGCGGCGAAATCACCGTGAACGGCTCATACGAAGGAATCGAGGGCGCATACGTTGAAATCAACGGCGGAACAATTCACATCACTGCAAGCGACGACGGCATAAACGCCGCGTGCGACGACGAAAGCGTGAACGAACATATCATTATCTCGGGCGGAACGATAACGGTCGACGCGTCGGGCGACGGCTTGGACAGCAACGGCACGATTTACGTTTCGGGCGGCACGCTTATCGTATATGGCCCCGCGACGGGCGCGGACACAGGACTTGACGCAGACGGCGGAATCCTTATCGACGGCGGCAACGTATTCGTCGCGTCGTCCAAAGAAATGCTGGAAATCCCCGCGTCGAACTCAAAATCCAACGTGCTTGTGTACGGCGTAAACACTGTTCAGGCGGGCTCGGAAATCATTCTGACAAACGCGGACGGCGGCGAAATGGTCCGCATAACGCTCAAAAAACAGGCGCAGGCGATAATCCTGTCAACGCCCGAACTCGCAACCAACGGCACGTATAGTCTGTATGCGGACGAAAACCTTCTTGCAAGCTTTTCGGTGACCGAAACGATAACGGCAATCGGCGTGCGGTCGAACGGCGGACAGGGAGGACAACCCGCGCAACCCGGTGGCGCACAACCCGGCGGACAGGGCGGCGAACAGGGCGGAAATCCCCCCGCGCCAAGAAATTAACATTGATCACAATCCATAATTCCTTAATCCTAAAACACATCAAAAGACAATACCACCGCAACCGCGGTGGTATTGTCATTATATATCCGATTAAAAATTCTTTCTTCCGATAATGTAGTCGACGGAAACGTCGAAAAAATCCGCAAGTTTCATCAGCATAATAACGTCGGGAAAGCGGTCGCCCGTTTCGTACTTTGCAATCGTTGACGAGTCGACGTCGAGTTGTTTTGCAAGGGCGACTTGCGAAAGACCTTTTTCTTTCCGAAGTTCCGCAATTCTGTCTTTCAACAAAAGAGATTGTGCCAAAGAATCCTTATTCATATTGACATTATGGCACACTGCCAGTATAATAAACTTAATACTGACAATCTGCCAGTGAATTAAAACAAGAGGATGGGAGAAAATGTTTAAAGAAATTATGGAACAAAAAGAAGAATTAATGAAAAAGGCAAAAGATATTTTGAAAGACATCGGGGTGTTGGACACGTGCATATATCATAGCGATTATGAATATGTAGTACGAGATAGGGATACCGATGAAATATATGCGCTTGCAGTGGCGCAATATAAAAGGACGGAAACGAGCGAAAACAAAGAAAAACTTAAAATATTCAAGGATTGCATTAAAGAAATACTGAACGAATATCCAGAAAGCGCAAGCGAATGTCCGTGGTGCCAAAAAATTGAGAAGGAATAAAAATGAAAAGAGTTAAGATAATTTTTGCTTGTGTTATAGCAATTATGGTATGTTTTGGGCTTGTTGCCTGCCAAAAGACAAACAAGACAAACAGGAACAACGAAAAGATTCTCGATTCGGGCGAAACGGACGAAAGAGCAAGTGTTTTGTCGATTAAAAACGGGAAAGTTGACGGGCTGGATATTTATCTGGAAGTGTCCCCCGATATTGAATTGATTGATTTAAGCGGCATGATTAAAACTACAAAAAATTGCAGTTGGAAATTATATGCCGCGCCCGCCGTAACGGAAGACCTTGCAAACGCAACAAAAACCATTGCGCCGTCAAAAGGGAATAATATTTATTTTGTTGTAGTAACGTCGGCAAACGGAAAAGTTGACAGAACGTACAGGCTTAATGTTTTTAAGAACTATTATGCAACGTTGACTTTTACGTTTGATAACGCCGTTGTCGCGCAAGAGGAGGTTTTAACCCATACCGTTTATAACGGGCTCGGCCCGGTGTGCCGTGATCCCGCCTTTATTTCATGGGATTGTCAAGGAAGCTATATCGAAGGCGATAAAACTATTGAAGCAAAGGCAATACGTTACGACGTGACTTTCTTATCAAGCACGGGCGAAATAATTGAAAAACAGTCCGTTCTCAAAAATCGGTTTGTTGATAAACCGCAAGACCCCGTTTCGGAAGACGGCTTGCTTTTTTCGGGATGGTATGCAGAAATAAAGTGGGACTTTGATAATGACAAAGTTTATAAAAATGTAATCCTGAGAGAAAGTTGGAAAGTAAGGCAAAACGACAACATTCTGTATTTTGGGAAGGTAAAACGGAATTTAAGTAACTCAACAACCGAAAATGAATTAAAAAATCTCGCTGGCAAAACGCCGACGGAACGAAACCCCGGAAACTGGAAAAAGGACGATAACGACAACTGGTATATTAAGATAACTTACAACGATATAGAATATACGGGACTTTACTCGTACGACGGCAAGATTTCTTGGACGTATGAGGAAATAATAGAATGGCAAATTGTTAAAAAAGAAGACGGGAAAGCGTTTGTTGTATCAAGAACGAGCGTTGAAAAATTGCCTTTTGACGAAAACGGAAGTAACAATTATGCAAAAAGCACGATACGAGCATGGCTGAATAATGAGTTTTATAACAATTCTTTTAGAAGCGAAGAATTAAGAAAAAGGATTCTCAAAACGGAAGTTGACAACAGTCTTGCAAGCACTATGGATGAAAAAAACGAGAATGTGTGCGAAAACACGTATGATAAAGTATTTTTGTTGTCGTTAAAAGAAGTAAAAGATAACGGATTATCTTTTCGCAAATATTATTATTATGAAGTTATGTTAAGAACGCCATCCGCAACAAACAAAGACGAAGTAAAAACTGCATGGGGGAATAGTACAGGTGGTGAAGACAGGAGAAAAGCGAGTTATAAAAACGACATATATCCCGCATTATGGATACGTCTTTGAGAAAACAAAAAGGAAGCAATAAAAAGCCTAAGGTAAAGAGGCAAAACAAACAGAAAACTAAAAGAAAAAGGGCAGCAAACGCAGCCCTTTTTTATTATCGTGTTTGAAATTATATTGAAAGAAACGACAATTAAACATACAAAACAAACGAATAAACAGATTGTTTTAGTGAAAATTGTTGATTAATAATTCTTTCTTCCGATGATGTAGTCGACGGAAACGTCGAAAAAATCCGCAAGTTTCCACAAACTTTCGACGCTCGGTTCTTTCTTTCCGTTCAGCCAGTTGCAAATCGTGCTTTGGCTGACGTTAATGCTTTTTGCGAGCGCGTATTGTGAAAGCCTTTCGGTCATCATCAAATCTTTAATTCTTTCGACAATCAATATTTCCATATCAATTGACATTATATGCCCATGGAAATATAATTATGTGTAACGCTTGCCCTTGGGCAAGTATCAAAAGTCGAAAAGGATATTAAAAATCCGCTCTTCCGACAAAAAAATCGACCGATACGCCAAAGTAGTCCGCGAGTTTCCATAGTGAAATAAGGCGCGGTGCTTTTTTTGCGGAAAGCCAAGAAGATATGGTGCTTTGTCCTACGCAAATCGCTTTTGCCAGTTCGACCTGATTTACGTTTTTTTCGTTCATAATGTCGCGCAATCTTTTTGCGATAATGTCTTTCATAAAATATCCTTTGTTGTTTGTATGACAAGTGTAGCACAAAAACAAAAGAAAAAATAAAAGTAGCCCCTTGGGGATATTTATGAGGAAGTATGGTTATTTCGTTTTTCGGACACAAGGATTATTATTACGATGACGCCGTAAAGGCGGCGGCGTATTCTTTTGTCCGAAAGGTTGCGAAAGGGAAGGTGTCTTTTTTTGTAGGTTGTTACGGCGGATTCGACAAAATGTCGTACGATTTGGCAGTGCTATTCAAAAAAGAAGTTGACAGCACGGCGAAAATCGTATTCGTAACTCCGTATTTGGACGAAAAATACCTTTTATACAAGACCGAAGTCGTCCCCTTTGACGAAGTGTTGTATCCACCGCTCGAAAGCGTGCCGAAAAGACTGTCAATACTAAAACGCAACGAATACGTTGTGGAAAAATCGGATTTTATTGTGTTTTTTGTCGACCACGATTTCGGTGGCGCGGCGCAGGCGATTGACATTGCAAAAAGAAAAGGCAAGTCTTTCATAAACCTTGCCGAAAAATAAAGTGCAGCGCACTGTGTGGAATAAACTGCACTTTTGAAATCACGTTATCGCAAGTGATAACGCTCACTCTTTTGCTTGTTTATTCCTTTTTCTCCACGCAAGTACAAAAGTATCTTGCGTGGGGTTAACAAGGTGTCCCTTCCGGGAGATGCGTCGTATGCTTCTCTTTTGACCAACCGACTGCCGCAAGCAACAGTCGGTTGTCTTATGCTTGCATACTCCTTTTCCCCGCGGGTACACAGTATCCCGCGGGGTCCCCGTATTTTCGCTCGCAATGACATTAAGTACTTTGTACGGTATAAAAAAGAAAAATTTTTTTCGGGCAAAAAGGACTTTGTGCGCGAAAAATATTGAAATAATCCTTTTCACTGTGCTATAATTACTTTATCTTTTAATAACGTTGGAGGAAATTATGGCAGATTTTGACTTCAAAGCCGCTTCCGAAAGTATGATGGACTTTATTAAGAAAGTCGAAACGGAAATCGGTCCTCGTCTCCCGGGTTCCGACGAAGAACGCGCCGGCGCCAAACTCATCAAAGAAGAATACGAAAAGAACATCGGAATTAAGCCCGTGTCCGAGCCGTTCAAGGTTGCACCCGAAAGCGGAATCGGCTCGATCCCGTACATCGGTATCGGCGGACTTATCGCGCTTATCGCGTTCTTTATTTACCCGATAGCGGGCACGGTAATCGCTGCGCTTTGCTTCATATACTTCGCGCTTATGGGCGGTTTCTACACGCAGATTTTCGACTTCCTTTGGAAAAAGAAAGACACCGAAAACTTCTATACCGTGCAGGAGCCTTTGTCAGGCAAGACAGACTATACCATCGTGTTGTCCGCGCACTACGACAGCAGCTGGAACTGGAACCTTGCAAAGAAAAACCCCAAAACGTTCATTCCGAAAATCGTTTACGGCGTCGTAGGGCTCCTTTCGATTCTTGTGTTCGGATTCGTGTTGCAATTTGCCGCGGGCGGGGCGTACGCTCATCCCTTGTGGACAAACGCCGCAACAATCACCGCCTGGAAATGGTACGCATACGTCGGATATATCCTTCCCATCGTCTGCATTCCGGGGCTTTACTTCATCACGCAATTCCTGTCGCACGACAAAACCATCGCGTCCCCCGGCTGTATGGATAACCTTACGGGCATCGGCTTGAATCAGGAAATCGCAAAACATTTCAGCGCGCATCCCGAAGATTTGCCCGAAAACTGCCGTCTTATCTGCGCCGCTATGGCTTGCGAAGAATCCGGTCTCCGCGGCTCGCGCGCGTTCGTGAAACACCATAAAGACGACGGCATGCTCAAAAATTGCTATCAGATCAACGTCGACAGCATCTCCGACGAAGACTACTTCGAGGTCATTCAGGGCGACGCCGCGCAAATGTGCAAATTTGATATGGAACTCGGCGATATGCTTTACGAATCCTTGCAGGAACTCGGTCTTGTCAAAAAGACGGGCAGAATCTGGAATCCCGTCGGCGGTTGCGACAGCACCCCGTTCTGCCGTGCAGGCGTGAAAACCATTACCTTCGCCGCGCAAAACCCCATCGCCACCAATTATTACCACACTTCCAACGACAAGTCGGATCGCTTAAAGACCAGCGTTTTCGAGGGCGGTATCGAAGCGGTGTATAGGACAATCAAGAAGATCGGCGCAAAAGAAGACCAAAAACGAAAATAAATCGCACCTTTTTGAGTTTTTTCGGGAACCTGAAAATCCGTGTACGCATTTGTACACTAGGATTTTCAGAACCCCAAAAGAAACATCAAAAATCTATCGATTTCTTTCCGTTTTAACAAAAACATTAAAGCACCCCAACGGGTGCTTTTTTTGTGTTGTTTTCCCCATTCAGGGAACCCGCGCGCTGCTAACCCTGAATTCCCCTTTCACGGGTTTTGAAAAGCGTGGTTTCCAAAACCCGAACAGCGGAGGATTTTCAGAACCCCAAAAGAAACATCAACGGGGTCCCCACGAGATACTTGTACTCGTGGGGCGGTAAACTATCGATTTCTTTCCGTTTTAACAAAAACATTTAAGCACCCCAAGTGGGTGCTTTTTTTGTGTCGTTTTCCCCATTCAAGGAACCCGCGCGCCGCTAACCCTGAATCCCCCTTTCACGGTTTTTGAAAAGCGTGGTTTCCAAAAACCGAGCAGCGGTGGATTTTTATATGGTATATAAAAAATACATATCGCTTGCAAATATATTTTTGATATAGTATTATAATTATTAGTAAATAATGCGATATTGTTTCGTTACGATATATCGGAGGAACTATGAAAGGCGGTTTTGGAAAATTTCTTACATTCATTTTAGGGCTTGTCGTGGGCGTATTGCTTGTCGGCGGTACGATTGCGGGCGTGGTGTACTATGCGGTGGCGGCGGTTTCCGTCAACGACGTGGAAAAATACACAAAGCAGGAATTCACTTTCATCGACAAGGACGCTGAAATCCGCAACAAATCCATACTTGACATTTACGATATGGTGAAAGGCGGCAACATCAAGGAGACGACGGTGTCCGACGCGAAGCGTATTTTCGGCATCGACATCATCAAAATCCTTGAAAACTCGCTTGAAATCACGGTGGACGACAAAAGTCGCGAAACGCTTGGCGCAATGAAGGTCGCGGACGTTTTCAAAGACAATAATCTGAAAGTCGTGCTTAACTGCTTTACGCTTGGCGACGTTCTGAAAAAGACGGGTATCGACACGACCTCGGGGCTTGCAAGCAAGCCGATTGTGCAGGAACATATTTCGGAGCCTGTCATCGACGGATTCAACGCGCTGCTTAAATCGTTGGAAATCAACGAAATGACCATTGCCGAAATGCAATATCTTCTCGGCGTGTCGTTTGGCGCGGGCGGCGTGCTGGACACTGTCGCAAACGTGAAAATCGGCGATCTCAATTCCGCGATAAACAACATTAAGTTTGAAGACGTTTTGCCCGATTTCGACCGTGATTTTTATGCCGAATGGGATAACACGGGCGCGGTATTATACAAAAAAGAAAGCGGCGGCGAGATTAAGTTAAAGCAACTTATCGAAGCGGACGGCACAAGCGAATTTTTCAAATTCATAAATACGGAAGCGAAAGACCCCGCAAAAACCTATTATAAATTAAACCGCGAAGAAGGCACGCTAAAAGTCAGCGACGACGGCAACTGGGAACTTATTAAGGAACTTCCCGATTTCAACAACAGATACGATATAAGCGGCAAACGAAACCGCTTCGGTCTGGCGTACGTCGTGCTTGTTGACGACAACGGGATTAAAATTACAAAAAGATACGCGGACAAGGACTGCACCGTTGAAAACGAAGACGGAATGTATTATTTCAAATATACAAAAGACGCCGCCGGCACGAACTATCGTTACGGCGCGGCAGTCCGCACGAAAATCGAAGGCACCGACCCCGCGCAATATAAAGAAGTTATCGAATGGCGCGGATACGTTGAGGCGACGGACGGCTTTGTGAACACAACCCCCGAAACCTACGGATACAGCAGCCTCGCGCAATATGAAAAGGAAGAACTTGTTAAGCAGGAAAACCCCGACCTTATAATATGCGCGCTTGTCCACGTCGGAAAGAGCGAGCCCGTTCTTAAAGCGCTTGCGGACGAAACTCTCAACACCCTTGACGGCGCAATCGGCGATATGAAACTCGGTCAGGTCATCGAGATTACCGACGACAGCGCGGACATTCTGAAAAAGCTGAAAGACAGCAAAATTTCCGAAATCGACAAAGACGTCAAGAACGTCAAAGTCGGCGATATTATGAAGGTTGTTTCCGTCACGACCGCAGAAAAAGCGACGGACGGCGCATATATCGCGCTTCCCGCGCTTTCCGCGGGCAAAGAATACAAAGGCACGTTTATCACCGCAAAAGACGGGGATAAAACCGTATATCTTGTGAAATACAAGGACGGACTTACAGGATTTGGCGACAGATACAACATCACCGAAAAGGCAAGCAACGGCGTTGTCGTCGCGCTTTCCGAAAAGACAATCGGCGAGTTGCAAACCGCAGGTATCGACGACCTTGTAAACGCCGCGCGACTTTCCGACGTCATGGACGTGGACGGCGACGTGTTTGTTTCGGGCTCGACTGCCGACGCGAAATTTATCCTTGACGTAGACGCACACGGCGAAAACGGATTCTTCCGTCTTGCGGCGGCGGGCGAAACGGCTGAATACAAGAGAGTATACGAAGGCGACGGGAACGCTGTCGTCAAAAAACTTTCGACAATCGGCGTAAACAATATTGCCGCCCGTATGGACGACGTTGTCAACAGCACGCTCTTAAAGGAAGTCGTTGACGTCCAAGAAAGATACGAATTAAGAAAGGCAACTTCCGCGGAAATCGCAGACAACACCGTCAAAAAATACTTTGACTTGACCGCCATATACGGAAATGAAACAACGGTGTTTGAAGGCACATTCAACGTGGGTTACGACAAAGAAGACGCAGACAAAAAAGACATCAGATTTGTGAGCGTGGGCGACACGGCTCTCCCCGCCGGCACGACGCAGTACGTCATCGTCAAAAAGGCAAGTTCGGGCGTGCTTGTCGGATTGCAGGACAAAACCATCGGCACGCTTTCGACGGGCGTCGACGAAGTCGTCAACGGAGCAACGCTTTCGGACGTTCTGGAAATCGACGGCAAAGTTTACGTCAAAGCGGCCGATTTCGACGCGGCGGTTGCATTAAGTTACGATAAAATCGGGCAACACGTCGCATATTATAAGGACGGCAACCTGTTCCTGGAAGCAGGCTACGTCAGAAACAACAACGGCGATTACGTATATCTTGACAAAGAACAAGACGGCACGCCGGTAGGCGATCATATCAAGTTCGGGACGCTTTACAACGAACACGGGGTAGAAGAAACCGACGGAGCATACTTTAAGTACAACGGAAATCTTTATAAATTGTCCGACTACAAACGCTATAAGTTTGACGGCGAAACCGCAACCGAATACTATGCCTGCATTTACGACGGTGAATCCGATAAGATTCTTTCAAAAATGGCAACAATGACCGTTAAGGACCTTGCCGACAGCGGCACGATGGACAAAATCGTGAAAGATATGCGTATCGGCGACGTGATGGAACTCAACGACAAAAACAGCATTTTATACGGGCTCGGAAACAGCAAGATTTCTTCAATCGAAGCCGAAGTTTCCGACAAAATCAAAGTCGCAACCTTGCGTGAACTTAACGCTTGGGGCAATCTCGGAATGTCGGAAGCAACGCTTGACGCGATAAAAGCCGCAAACGGCGGCAAAGACCTGACGGCAAGCGAGTTCTTCAAAGGACTTAATGTCCGTCTTGTCGACGGAAAACTCGAAATATATTTCAAATTCGAGTAATGGCATACCATATCAGGAAGTACAGAGAATCGGATCGCGACGACGTAAGGAAGATTTGCCACCTTACGGCGACCGCGCCTGCATACGTCAAAAATCCGGAACTTGTCGCAACGCTTTACGCCGACTATTATACCGAGTTCGAGCCCGACGGAATCTTTATTCTTGCGCGGGACGAAGACGACGTTGCGGTCGGATATATCCTGTCAAGTCTTGATTACAAAACCTTTGTGAAAACGTTCACCAGATACGTTATGCCGCGCGTCAGGAAACTTTCAAGGATTGAAGCGTTCACGCACTTTTTCGCATTCCGCCAAAGTCTTTATATGGACGCGAAAAAATATCCCGCGCATTTGCATATTGACATTTTGCCCGAGGCACAGCACCAAGGATACGGCACGAAACTTATGGACGTTCTTATGGATTACCTTGCCGAAAAGGGCGTGAAAGGCGTGCATTTGGGCGTTGGCGGCGACAACGCGGGCGGTATCAGGTTTTACGAAAAGTACGGATTTACGATGATACATGATTTTGGCAAGACGGGAAAAATCTTTGCCAAACAAATTAAAAAGTTATAATTTTGCGATATTCTGCTTTTTCGGCGGAACCCGAAAAATCGTGTACGCCAAGTACACTGGATTTTTCAGAACCCGCCGAGAAAAACACAATCTCATCAAAATTCTGACTTTTTAGGGAAGGATATTATCCATCAAATTCTCGTCGTTTTATAGGGAGTAATTAAAGAAAATATTATTTTGCGTACGAAGTACTTAATGTCATTGCGAGGAGCGAAGCGACGTGGCAATCTCCCGGAAGGGAATCCTTGTTATAAAACCCACGCAAGATACTTTTGTACTTGCGACGAGTTGACAATTTGCGTAATAATAAATATAATATACTAAACTCACAGGCGATGAGAAACAAGAGTAGCGCAGGACGCCATCAAGAGAGAAAACCCTTTGGCTGCAAGGTTTTTTGGATAAATGCGGGAAGTGCGGTTTTGAGCCTTACGGGAGGAAATGCCCGTGCGTGCGCGCAAACGTTATTGCGCTATCCTTGATTGAGGTGGAACAACGGAGTTAATTTCAGCCCGTCCTTAAAGGAAACTTTTCGGACGGATTTTTTATTAAAGGAAGGTAAAAATGTCGGGATATCTCAAAAGTTACGTGGCGGCGGCAATGGAAAAAGATCCTGCCGCGACAAGCAAAATTATGGTGCTGTTTACCTATCCCGGGGTAAAGGCGCTTATGTGGCATCGTCCCGCAAACTGGTGTTACAGACACAAAATGAAATTCCTTGCGCGGGTAATTTCGCAACACGTGCGGTTTTGGACGGGCATTGAAATTCACCCGGGCGCGACAATCGGCAAAGGAGTGTTCATCGACCACGGCGCGGGAGTCGTCATCGGCGAAACGGCGGAAGTCGGCAACAACGTTACGCTTTATCAGGGAGTAACGCTTGGCGGCACGGGAAAAGACGCGGGCAAACGACATCCCACGATCGAGGACAACGTCGTGATTGCGGCGGGAGCAAAGGTTCTCGGTCCGTTCACCGTCGGCAAGGGAAGTAAGATCGGCGCGGGCAGCGTGGTGCTGAAACCGGTGCCCGAAAACTGCACAGTCGTGGGCGTTCCCGGGCGCATCGTAAAGCAGGACGGAAAGCGCGTGGACAGCTTAAACCAGGTGGAACTTCCCGACCCTGTGCTGGAAGAACTTCGCCGCATAAACGCAAGGCTAACGCAAATCGAAAACCTTTCGGGCATCAACTGTTCGCGTTATTCGATTGCAAACGAAGAAAACACAAAATCAACCGAAACGACAGATTAAAGGAGAAAAAGTATGGTTAAAGTATACAATACGCTGACAAGAAGAAAGGAAGAACTTATTCCGCTTTCGGGCAACAAAATAAATATGTACGCGTGCGGCATCACCGTTTCGGGCGACGCTCACATCGGTCACGCATATCAGGCGCTCATTTACGACATCATCAGAAAGTACCTTGTGAAAAGGGGCTTTGACGTAACGTATGCGAGGAATTACACCGACGTCGACGATAAGATTATCGCAAAATCGAAAGAGACGGGAATCCCTGCCGACAAGTACGCGGCAATGATGATAAAACGCATCGACAAAGTTATGCGTGAGTTCGACGTGGACGATCCCGACATCTGGCTGAAAGCGACGTGCAATATCGACAACATCATTGACTTCATAAAGGGGCTGGAAGAAAAAGGGTACGCCTACGCAACGCCCGAAGGCGACGTGTATTTCTCCGTCGAAAAATTCCCATCCTACGGCGCGCTCAGCAACAGAAAAACCGAAGAAGCGTTTTCCGGCGTCCGCATCGAAAACGAAGACAACAAGAAAAGCGCGCTGGACTTTGCGCTTTGGAAGTCCGCAAAAGAAGGCGAAATTTCGTGGGACAGCCCGTGGGGCAAAGGACGTCCCGGCTGGCATATCGAATGTTCGGCAATGAACCGCGCGGCGTTCGGCGACCAAATCGACATACACGGCGGCGGCCGCGACCTTATTTTCCCGCATCACGAAAACGAAATCGCGCAGTCCGAGGCGCTTACCGGCAAAAAATTCGTGAAATACTGGATTCACAACGGGCTTATCAAGGTCAACGGACAAAAAATGAGCAAGTCTTTGGGCAACAGTCTGCTCCTTGAAGATTTGTTGAAAAAGTATTCGGCGGAAACGATAAAATTCGCGCTGTTGCAGACGAACTACCGCGCCGACATTAACGTTACGGACGATTTGTTCCCCACCGCCGAAAAACACCTTGTCGATTTTTACAGAGTTTTGGAAGAAGCCGAAAAATCCGGGCTTGAAAGCAGCAAAAAGACCGAAAAAATCGGAGAAGACTTTGTAAATTGCATGGACGACGACTTCAACACCGCGCTTGCGATAAGCAATCTTTTCGGATATTTCAAAAACGTCAGAAAGAAGTTGAAAGACGGCGACGTAACCGCAATCGAAGACATCAACGCAATCCGTGAAAACTACGATATATTAGGATTGTTCCGCGCGGACGCAAAAGAATTTTTGAAAAAATACGACAAAGCCGACGCCGAAGACAACGTGTCCGTCCCCGAAGAAATTTTCGCGCTTGCGGAAAAGAGAAAGGCGGCGAAAGCCGAAAAGAACTACGCTCTCGCCGACGAAATCAGGAAAGAAATCGCGGACAAAGGGTTTATTCTTGTCGATACGAAAGACGGATTCACGATAAAAAAAGCATAACGAAAAAAGTCGGGCGCGAAAACCGCGCCCGTTTTTATTAAGGAAAAATCATTGACTATATTAACTTATTAAGGCTATAATATAGTAATTAAATCGAAAAAGGATTTTTTATGGCTTATTACGAAAGACTGAACATCAAAGATATTTTTCAGGAAGAAGTGTTCACCGACGAAGTGATGCAGCGATATATGTCGGAAGACGCGTATCGCGCGCTGAAAGACGTTATCGCGCGCGGCGACGAACTTCCAAGGAGTCTTGCCGACGAAGTTGCCGCGGCAATGAAGACGTGGGCTGTCGAAAAGGGTGCGACGCATTTCACGCACTGGTTCCAGCCGATGACGGAATACACGGCGGAAAAGCACGACAGTTTCATTTCCGTCGACAAAGACGGAAAGGTTCTTCTGGAATTTTCGGGCAAAAGTCTTTCAAAGGGCGAAGCGGACGCGTCGAGTTTCCCGTCGGGCGGAATCCGCGCCACGTTCGAGGCGCGCGGCTACACCGTATGGGATTGCAGTTCCCCGGCGTTTATCAAGCGTTCAAAGGGCGGCGCGGGCGTACTGTGCATACCGACGGCGTTTTGCGCCTACACCGGCGAGGCGCTTGACAAAAAAACCCCGCTCCTTCGCAGTATGAACGTTTTAAACCGCGAGGTTTTAAGGCTTTTAAGGATTCTCGGAGACAACGAAACCAAAAAAGTTACTCCCGTCGTCGGCGGCGAGCAGGAATATTTTTTGATTGACAAAAACCACTATATGCAGCGCGAAGACTTGAAGTACGCGGGACGTACTTTGTTCGGCGCGCCCCCCGCAAAAGGACAGGAAAAGTCCGACCAGTATTACGCGACAATCCGTGACCGCGTCGCCTTTTTTATGGAAGACCTGAATCGCGAACTTTGGAAACTCGGCATCGCCGCAAAGACGGAGCATAACGAAGTCGCGCCCGCTCAGCATGAGCTTGCGCCGATTTTCACGTCCGCAAACATCGCGACCGACCAGAACCAACTTATCATGGAAACGATGAAAAAGGTTGCGGAAAAGCACGACCTTGCGTGTCTTCTGCACGAAAAGCCTTTCAACGGCGTCAACGGCAGCGGCAAGCACAACAACTGGTCGATAATGACGGACACGGGCGTGAACCTTTTGGAGCCCGGCAGCAATCCCGCCGAAAACCGCATATTCATGCTTATGATACTTGCGGTCATCGCGGGCGTGGACGAATATGCCGACCTTGTCAGAATGAGCGCGGCAAGCGCGGGAAACGACAACCGTCTGGGCGGAAACGAAGCGCCCCCGTCGATAATTTCGGTTTTCGTCGGCAACGACCTTTACTCGGCGTTCGAAACGCTGAAAGAAGGCAAAACCGCCGTTACGAAAGTCAAAGAGTACATCAAAATGGGGCTGCCGTCTTTCCCGAAACTCAAAAAGGACAACACCGACAGAAACCGCACCTCGCCGTTTGCGTTCACGGGGAACAAGTTTGAATTCCGCATGGTCGGAAGCAGCGCGTCGCTTGCGACGTCCATAATCGTCCTTGACACGATAACCGCCGAAATGGTGCGCCGTATCGCCGACGAAATCGAAGAAAAGACAAAATCGGGCGAAGACCTCGATCACGCGTTGTCGGAAATCATCGTGTCTTATATCCGCGCGCACGGCCGCATTATCTATAACGGCAACAATTACAGTAAGGAATGGGTGGAAGAAGCGAAACGCCGCGGTCTTCATATGACGTCCAACAGCCTTGACGCGTTCAGATGTATGCTGGACAAGGATATTGTCAATCTTTATGAAAGGAACGGCGTTTTAAGCGAAAAGGAACTTACGAGCCGCTATGAAATCTTTGTCGAAAATTACGCAAAGACCGTCAATATCGAGGCTCTTGCAATGCGAAATATCGCAAGGAAACAAATTCTGCCCGCGGTCATGAGGACGGAAGGAAAACTTGCGGCATACCTGAAAGACGTAAGGAAAATAAATCAGAAATTCGGGGCGGCGGACGAAAGACTGCTTGCCGAAACCGATAAACTTATCGACGAAACCGATCGTCGCACGACCGACCTTGAACACGCTCTTGCAAAGGCAAAGTCGATTGAGGATTTTGAAAAACAGGCGGTGTGTTACCGCGACAAAGTCCTTGTCGCAATGAACAGACTGCGTGAAAGCGTGGACAAGCTCGAACTTATCACCGAGAAGAAAGAATGGCCGTTCCCGTCTTACGGCGACATTCTGTTCTATGAGTAAAAAACGATGTTAAACGTTGAAAACGACAATATAAAGCCCGAAAACGGCAACATAACGCCGTCGGAAGTCGACCTTAAAAGGGCGAACATCATCGCCGACACTTTTGTGGAAAAGGTTGAAACCGCCGCGCCCGTCAGGATTGCGACAAGCGTTGACGAAAAGAAAGGCGCGGTAAAAATCCGTGAGCTTTACGAAAAGATTCTGGGGCTTCCTGCAAGGACGGAACCCACCACCGTCGCGCCGCTTGCGGGACGATTCGGCATACCCGTTTACGGGGTGATTTTCGCGATCGCGCTTGCGTTTTATATCGTGGGCGTGCTTATCGACGACAAAGCCGTCGCATACGGTTTTCTTGCGCTGTCAATGCTTGTTACCGTTTTTGTCGGCGCAATGCTTTTCGTACAGGTTCTGACAAACAAAAACACGTTCAACGCGCTTTTCCCGAAGCGCACGTCGTACAACGTATTGTCGTCGATCGAGGCGAAAGCCCCTGCCGAAAACACGCTTGTCATCGGCAGCCACTACGACAGCGATATGGACAGGTCGGACGCCGTAATGTTCCTGAAAGATAAAAACCTGCCGAAATGGATTTCACGCGCGTTCAAGGCATTGTCGATAATCAGCATACCCGTGCTTCTCGTGTTTGAAATTATCGCGATATGTCTGCCGCACTTAAACGTCGGCGACAAAGCGGTGATGTTTTTATTCCCGACGATATTCTGCGGACTTGCGATATTTTATCTTGTCACGATGTTTTCATACAAAAAGCGCAACAGCAACATCGGACACGAAGGATTGCAGGCGGCGGGGGTATCCCTTGCGGTTGCGGACTATTTAAGGCTGCATCCCGAACTTATCCCCGACAATACGAAAGTCGTGCTTGCGTGTTTCGGCGCGAAAGAATGCGGCGCGAAGGGCGCGGAACAACTCATATTGCAACACTATGGCAGGGACGAATCACTGATAAACCCCGTCGTGATAAACTTTTCAAAAGTAGGCGATTGCGACAACGTCGTGATACAGGGCGACAGACAGTACAAAAACATTTACGACCTGAAAATCAACAACGTGGCGTTCAAGGCGATCAAGGAAGTGTGCGACGACGTGGCGTTCAGATACAGCGAAACGCTTTTCACCGACAGCACGCCGTTTGCTCGGCGCAAAATCCCCACGACTACGATCGAACTCAAAAAAGGCGACAACGAACTTTCGTCGGCATACGACAAAGCCTTCAAAAGCGCGCTTAACGTGACGGTCGATACGATGAAGTATATGCAGGAACGCCAGCAACTTTTCCGCGGCGAAAAGACGATAATGTAAACCGCCCTCTAATTTTTCAAAACAAAACGAAATTCCCGCAACGAGATTGCGGGATTTTTTATTAAAAAACAAAAAACGCCGAAAGGGGGAATAAGGTTGACTTTTATAAGATAATTCATTAAAATCTTATTAACTTGATAAGGTCGCGGACAAAAGGCGCACCGCAAAGTCTGCATAAAGGAGAAAGATAAATGAAATCCGAACCCGTAAACGTTATTCCCGAAATCGAAACGAACCCCGTCGTATTTCAGCAGAAAGAACCCGAAAAGAAGTGGAAAACCGTCGTCAAAAAGTACGCGAATCGTTACTTCATCGACGCGTTTTCGGGAATGGCGCAAGGACTGTTCGTCACGCTTATCGCAGGGACGATATTTAAGCAGATCGGCAGTTGGTGCGGCGCGAATTCGGGATTCGGCGCACTGCTTATTCTCATCGGAAACATCGCCTGCACGCTTATGGGCGCGGGCATCGGCGTCGGTATCGCCAAGAAACTGAAAGCGCCCGACCTTGTGGTTTTTGCGTGTGCGGTCGCTGGCTTTCTGGGGGCGTTTTTGCCCGACAAAGTTTACAATCTTTTGTCCGACGGAAGTTTTTCGTTGAAAGCGGTGGCGGGCTCGATAACGGCGTTCAAAGTGGGCGCGCCCGGCAATCCCATCGGCTCGTACGTGTCGACTCTTATCGCTTTGGAAATTGTATTGCTTGTACAAGGCAAAACAAAACTTGATATCTTAATCGTACCTTTAACGGTGATGTTTGTGACGATAATCTCAATGTTTGTCGCATATCCCGCAATCTGGTTCATAAAAGTAATTCAGAAATTCATTGAAATTTCGGTGACGGCGCAACCCTTTATTATGGGCGTTGTGATATCCGTCGTGATGGGTATACTTTTGACGATGCCCACGTCTTCTGCGGCGATATGGATTGCGATTGCGTCGGGAAGTACGTCGGACGCGATGATGCTTGCGGGCGGTGCGGCTGTCGTCGGATGCGCGGCGCAGATGGTCGGATTTGCCGTGATGTCGTTCAAGGAAAACGGCGTCGGCGGACTTATCTCGCAAGGTATCGGCACCAGTATGTTGCAGATCCCCAACATTATGAAACACCCGCTCATTTTCGTGCCGCCGATTATTGCCTCTGCAATCGTCGGTCCCATTGCGACGTGCGTGTTCAAACTTCGTTGTACCGCGGGCGGCGGCGGTATGGGCACAAGCGGACTCGTCGGCGTGTTCGGCGCGGTCGAGGCGTCGAAAGGCGTTGTGTCGGACGCGAATATCGCGCTTGGCATCGTGTTTTTGATGTTCGTAATTCCCGCAGTCGTGTCGCTGCTGTTCAGAATCCTTTTTGAAAAGAAAGGCTGGATAAAAGGCGAGTGGATGAAACTTGACGTTTAGTATAGCAATCGTTCTTATTATTCACGCTTGCTATAAGAAAAATCAACGATAAAAGACGTGCGACGGCGCGTCTTTTTATTTTTCCGAAAAAGTTTGAAAAATCCCGGGGAGTTTATATTTTCGTCAAATCCTTGCCTAAATTATAAAATAAGTATATACTTTGTATATCTTTAATATTTACGACTTTTTATCGGAGGCATTATGCTTTTATCGAAACTTGTGGGGGAACGCGTTAAGGAAGCCCCTGCGGACGTTACCATTTTAAGCCACGCGCTGCTTGCCCGCGCGGGGTATATCAAGCCGGTTGCAAACGGCATATTCTCGCTTACTTCTCCCGCCCAGCTTATGGCGAAGAATATCGAAGACATTATCCGCGACGAAATGAACAAAATCGACGGACAGGAAGTGAAATTCCCCGTCGTTATGCCCAGGGAACTCTGGGAGCAGTCGGGAAGATATTCAAGCATCGGCAGCGAGATGGTGCGTTTTAAGGACAGAAGCGGCAAAGATATGCTTCTCGGAATGACGCACGAAGAAGCGGCGGTACACCTTGCAAAAAACACCGTTTCGAGTTATAATCAGCTTCCGTTCATGATTTATCAGATTCAGACGAAGTTCCGCGACGAGCCTCGTTGCCGCGGCGGACTTATCCGCGTCAGGGAATTCACGATGAAAGACGCGTACTCGTTCCACATGACTCAGGAGGACCTTGAAAAGCATTATTATAAGGAATACGACGCATACAACAACATATTCCGCCGTATCGGGCTGAAAAAATTCATCGCGGTCAAGTCGGACAGCGGTATGATGGGCGGCAGTATCGCTCACGAGTTTATGCTGCTTACCGAAGTCGGCGAAGACACGCTCGTGCTTTGCGACGAGTGCGGATACAAGTCGAATATGGAAGTCGCGACGAGCGTACGTCCCGAGGTCGATTTCGGCGCGGACGCGGAAAAGGAAGAAGTTTTCACCGGCGACGCCAAAGACATTGCGGAAGTTTCGGAGTTTTTGAAAGTTCAGCCTTATCAGACGATAAAGGCGGTCGTTTACGCCGTGAAGGGCGAAAAGACGGTTGTCGTCGCGTTTATCAGGGGCGATTTGGAAGTCAACGAAGCCAAACTCAAAAAAGCGATTATGAAAAACATCGTCCCGTGGGAAGCCGACGAAGAATCGGGGCTCGTCGCGGGAAATATCGGGCCGATCGGGCTTGACCTGAAAGACGGAATCGTCGTTTTCGATAAGTCTTTGGAAGGCGCGCACAATATGGTTACCGGCGCAAACAAGCCGCTGTACCACGTGAAAGGCGTGAACGTCGCGCGCGATATTAAGCCCAAATCGTTCGTCGATATCGCAAAAGTGAAAGCAGGCGACAAATGCCCCGTTTGCGGAAAACCGCTGCACCTTGAAAACGGCATCGAAATCGGCAACATTTTCCAACTCGGCACGAAATACACAAAGAGCATGGGCATGACCGTGCTTAACGAAAAAGGCGAAGCCGTCAACCCCATTATGGGCTGTTACGGTATCGGCGTAGGCCGTGCAATCGCCGCAATCGCGCAGGAAAGCAACGACAAAGCAGGGCTTATTCTGCCAATCACCGTCGCGCCCTACAAGGTTCACATCTGCCCCTTGCGTATCGACGACCAAAACGTCCGCGAAAAGGCATTTGCGCTGTACGACGCGCTTATGAAAAAAGGCGTGAACGTGTTGCTTGACGACCGCGAAAACGTCTCAAACGGCGTGAAATTCGCCGACGCCGACCTTATGGGTATGCCTATCCGCGTCGTGGTAAGCCCCCGCGGACTTCAAAACGACGAAATCGAAGTTACCGACCGCGCGACGCTTTTGGCGGACAAAGTGAAATACGAAGACGCGCTTTCCTATATCGACGCCATGATGGCAAGAAAATACGAGGAACTGAAATAATATATGGTGAGCATCGGCAACAGCTGGGACGAGATTTTGAAGGACGAGTTTTCGGGTGAAAACTACCTTAAAATCCGCGAATTTCTGAAAGACGAATATTCTCATCACGTCTGCTATCCGTCGATGTACGACATATTCAACGCGCTGAAATACACCGATTATTACGCCGTCAAAGCGGTGATAATCGGACAAGACCCTTATCACGAAGAAGGGCAGGCTCACGGGCTTTCCTTTTCGGTGAAAAAGGGCGTGGATATTCCGCCGTCGCTTGTCAATATTTACAAGGAGCTGAAAAGCGATCTGGGCATTTCGCCCGCGCCGCACGGCTGTCTTGAAAGTTGGGCAAAGCAGGGCGTGCTTCTTCTGAACTCGGTATTGACGGTGCGCGCGCACCTTGCCAACAGCCACAAAAATTGCGGCTGGCAGATTTTTACCGACGACATAATCAAAAAACTTAACGAGCGGGACACCCCGATAGTCTTTATTCTGTGGGGCGCAAATGCCCGCTCGAAAAAGCAATATATTACAAATCCGATACATTACGTTATCGAAAGCGCACATCCAAGTCCGCTTTCTGCATACAACGGGTTTTTCGGCAGTAAGCCGTTTTCAAGGACGAACGAGTTTTTGAAAAAGAACGGTATCGCGCCGATCGACTGGGAAATTAAGGATTGATGAAAGAAAAAACAGGGCAGTTGTTCAAGGCTGTCGGCAAAAAAATTAAGAATTTTATGACTCCCGCGCGATATATCGTGCTCGGGTTTTTGGGCGTAATCGCCGTCGGGACGATTTTGCTGGTGCTTCCGTTTTCTTCGGCAAGCGGAAAGACAATCGGCTTTGTTCCCGCGTTGTTCACGTCGACGACCGCGGTGTGCGTGACGGGGCTTACCGTCATAGATCCCGCAACCCAGCTGTCGATTTTCGGGCAAATCGTCGTTTTGTTGCTCATACAAATCGGCGGTCTCGGGTTCATGACCACGACGACGTTCATGTTTATGCTTGTCGGCAAGAAAATCAGCCTGAAAGAGCGCATGACGATTCAGGAGTCGCTTGACCAGGACAGCCTGAAAGGCGTTGTGAAACTGACAAAACGAATCATTGCGTTCACGTTCATTTTTGAAGGGTTCGGCACGCTTATGCTTATGACAAGGCTTGTCCCCGCACTCGGCGCGCGCGGCATATACGTTTCGTTGTTCACGGCGGTTTCGTCGTTCTGCAACGCGGGCATCGACATAATGGGCAAAGACTACGGCGCGTTTTCCAGCATTTCGGCATTCTCGCACGATCCCGTCGTACTTATCACCGTAATGGTGCTTATCATATCGGGCGGGCTCGGCTTTTTGGTTTTCAACGACGTATTAAGGAAAAAGAGAAACAGACCGCTTCGGCTTCACACGCGTGTTTCGCTTTCGATGACGGCGATTTTGCTTGTTGTCGGCGCGGCGGTGATACTCGGTATCGAATGGAACAATCCCGGCACGCTCGGTCCGATGGACTGGGGCGACAAAGTCCTTAACGCGTTTTTCCAGTCGACGGCGGCAAGGACGGCGGGCTGGACGTCGATAAATCAGGCAAATCTCACGGACGGAGCAAAAGTCGCGACGATGGTGCTTATGTTCGTCGGCGCGTGTCCCGCATCGACGGGCGGCGGCGTAAAAACCACAACCATTTTCGTTATGATTATGTTGTTCGCGTCCGTATTCCGTGGCCGCGACGAAGTCGTTGTCGGCAAGGAAACAATCAACACAAGGACGATAAAACGCGCGGCGGTCGTTACGACGGCATATTTCCTGGGTTCTTTCGCGCAGGCTCTCATAATCTGGGCGACGGAGGCGGCGTACGGCGTGCGGTTGTCCGTCATCGACAGCATGTACGAGGCGTTCAGCGCGTTCGGCACGGTCGGCGTATCGGCAGGGCTCACGACATCGCTCCATACACCCGCGCTCATTACGCTGTGTTTTTCGATGTTCATCGGTCGTCTCGGGCCGCTGACAATCGGCACCGCGCTTTTGAATACAAAAAAACAATCGGCAAATATCAAATACCCCGATGCCAAAATTCTTATCGGATAAGCGGAGGTTTATTTTATGAAAAACAAAAAATCGAAAAATCAACAATTTGCGGTAATCGGACTTGGCAGATTCGGCTCGACCGTCGCGAAAACCTTGTTTGAAAAAGGCGAGGAAGTCCTTGCCGTCGATATAAAAGAAGAGGTCATCACGGAAGCGCACGAGTACACCACGCACGCCGTCGTCGCCGACGTTACCGACGAACGCACCTTGCGCGCGCTCGGCATCGAAAACTTCGACGTCGTCATTATCGGCATCGCAAGCGACCTGGAAGCAAGCGTTTTGTGCGCGCTTACCTGCAAGGAAATCGGCGTCAAAAAGGTCATCGCAAAGGCCGAAAACCTTAAACATAAAATGGTTCTGGAACGCGTCGGCGCGGACGAGGTCGTCATTCCCGAAATGGAAATGGGCGAAAAAATGGGCGCACGCCTTGCCAACCCCTTGCTGCACGACATAATGACCATAAGCAGCAAATACAGCATTATCGAAATGGAACTTCCGTCAAGTTGGGCGGGAAGCTCTCTTGTGACGCTGGATATCCGCAAAAAATACGACGTCAACGTTCTTGCGGTCGAGCGCGGCAACGACGTCATCGTCAACTTCGCCGCGGACGAACCTTTGCTTGACGGCGACACTTTGCTTGTCGGCGGGAGCAGGGAGATGCTCGACCTTCTTCAAAACCAATACAATTAAGCAAAACGGCGATAATTTGCGCCTTTTTGAGTTTTTCCGAGAACCTGAAAATCCGTGTACGCATTAGTACACTAGGATTTTCAGAACCCCGAAAGAAACGTCAAAAATCCATCAAATTCTCGCCGTTTTTGAAAAGATTATTCTCATCAAAATTCTCGCCGTTTTGGGAGAACTATATTTAAGCACCCAAATGGGTGCTTTTTTATCCGCAACGTGCCAAAGGCACACATCGCGCCGAAAGTGCATCGCTTTTGCCAAAGGCAAAAACATCGCATCATCGCTTTTATAAGGTGTCCCTTCCGGGCGATTGCCACGCTACGCTCGCAAAGACATAGTACTTTATACAGAAGCATATTTGTTGACAAGGGTGCAGTGTGCGCCGCATCGCCCGGAAGGGCAACAATATAAAACAAAGCGGTTTTATATCAAAAGTTTTTTATTCCGCTTTGCTTTTCGCAACGGATATGCGTGAAAGTCATTTATAAATACCGAACAACCATAAAACCGCCAACGCATATATTTAAAACAATACCTCGAAAAAAAACGGTCTATTGCTATATAGCAAGAGTGTCCTATTGACAGTCAAGAAAAAAGATGTAAACGTCTTGCGCACAACAAAAAACGCACTGTGGAAACGGTGCGTTTTTGATTGGTTTAATAATTAGTCTGCTTTGTAGGGAAGCAATGCCATAACGCGGGCGCGTTTGATTGCGTCGGACAAGAAGCGCTGATGTTTTGCACAGACGCCGGTCATACGACGGGGCATCATCTTGCCTTTTTCGGTGATATATTTGCGAAGTTTGGCAACGTCTTTGTAGTCGATTTCGGTTGCTTTATCGACGCAGAATTGGCAGACTTTCTTTTTGGGAATTCTTTTGCCGCCCTGAACGGGGCGTTTTACTTCTTCACTCATTTTAATATACCTCTTAATTATTGAGCCCTATATACGGGCGAAAATCAGAAGGGCAGATTCTCGTCAACGGCTTTAAGGTCGTCGAACACGCCGTCGTTCGAGGCGGATTCGTCTTCGGCCTTGGTGCTGAGGAACTGAACCTCGTCGGCAACGATTTCGGTGACGTATCTGCGGCTTCCGTCGGGAGCGTCGTAACTGCGGGTCTGAACCGATCCGGATACGGCCGCTTTACTGCCTTTTTTCAAGTATTTGTTGCAATGTTCCGCCTGCGTTCTCCATACGACAACGGGAAGGAAGTCGGTATCTCTTACGCCGTCGCTGTTGGAAAATCTGCGCGACACGGCAAGCGTGAATCTGCAAACGGGAATGCCCGAGCCGGTGTTGGTGAGTTCGGGATTCTTTGTTAAATTACCGATTAAAAATACTTTGTTCATAAATGACCCCTTATGCGGTTATTTGCGGATAATCATCTGACGTACGATTGCGTCTGTGATTTTCATCTGACGATCGATTTCGGCGGGAGCGGATGCGTCTGCCGTAAAGTTCATCAAGACGTAGTAGCCTTCGTTCTTATCGTTGATGGGATATGCATATTTGCGGGTACCCCACTTGTCAATGCCGTCAACGGTGCCGCCGAGCTTTACGACGAGGTCCGAGAACCTGTCGACGAGAGCAGCCTTGTCTTCTTCCGAAACGTCATTGTCGATGATGTAAAGGATTTCATACTTGTTCATCTTTTTATACCTCCTTGTGGACTTTGTGGCCTGCTTAAACAGGCAAGGAAATTCGTCGATAATATATCAATGTGCAATTATTATAAATAATTTATTCGTTTATGTAAAGCGAAAATCGGTCAAAAAGTCAGCGATTTAACGATTTTTTCAGCGATTTTCTTATTTTTTGCAGGGTGTTGTCGACTTTTTTTGTGGAAACCGAAAGGGAGGCGGCGATTTCCCGATACGAGTCGCCGTCAAGATAAGCGTAAAAAATCCGCTGTTCTTCTTCCGACAAAACGCTTTCTATTTCCCGCATTAAAAGGGTTTCCCGCTCCTCTTCGATATAAACGGTTTCGGGATTGCCCGACGCGATTTCGACGTCGTCAAGCGGCACGCTGTCGTTAAGCGCGCGATTTTTCCCGCTTGAAGATTTCCTGATTAAACCGATGATTCTTTTTCTGACGCAGATGTAGGCAAACGTTGTGAAACTCGCGCCGGCTTTTTCGTCGTAATTCATAATCGCGTTGAACAGCGCGACCATTCCTTCCTGCACAAGATCGTCGGTGTCGCCCGACGGCAAAAAGAAGCGGCGCACCGCCTTGTTGACCAGCGATTTATGACGATGCAACAGTTCGTTTACGGCGGCGGAGTCGTTTGACTGCGCGCGTTTTGCAAGTTCCTCGTCGGGCAAAGTTTCGTATGTCATTTTCTGTCCTGTCGTACCTTTTCGTAAATCACGACGGCGGCGGCAACCGAGGCGTTCAGGCTGTTGATTTTCCCGCTCATCGGAATGGAAATTACGCCGTCGGCAAGTTCCTTTGAAAGGCGTTTTACGCCGCTGTCCTCGCCACCGACAAGCAAAGCGATTGCTCCGGTAAGATTTGCACGATACATAGGTTCACCGTCCATATCCGCGCAATAAACATACACATTTTGTGATTTAAGATAATTTATCGCGTCGTTGACGTTGGTAACTTTTGCGATTTTCACGTGTTCCGCTGCGCCAGCGGAGCACCTTAAAACGGTGTCGTTCACGGTAACGCCGCGGTGCTTTCCGATGACGATCCCGTGCACGCCCGCGCACTCCGCCGTACGGATAATGCTGCCGAGATTGTGTGGGTCGGAAAGTTCGTCCAGAATCACGATAAAGGGCGGCTCGTCTTTCGATTTCGCAAAAGACAAAATGTCGTCCAAAGACGAATAAACAAACTCCGTCTGAGTAAGCGCGACTCCCTGATGTTTTGCGTTTTGCGTGATGCGGTCGAGCGCGGTTTTATCGACGACGGACACGACGATTTTCTTTTCCTTTGCAAGGGCGATTATGTTTTTTACGACGCCCGTCGTTTCGCCTCTTTGCACGTAAAGTTTTTCAACGGTTGCGTCGGAGCGCAACGCCTCATACACTGCGTTTTTTCCCGTAATTAACATAAGTTCTCCTTATTCGATTGAAAGCAATTCGTTCAGGCGGTCGTGTTTTCCCGTGAGATACAGGTATCCGAGAAGTGCCTCGAATCCGCTTGCTTTTTTGTAGTCGCCGATACTTGCGTTTTTTGCCGACGACGAATAATGCGCGTTTCTTGCGCGCTTGTAAACCGCGACTTCTTCTTCAAAAAGACACGGCAGCAGTTTTTCGATTTTATCCGCCTGCGCTTCCGCCTTGATTTCCTTGGTTGCGAGTTTATGGAGCGCGCCCGATTTTTTGTCGGACGAAATGGCAAGCCGCGTTCTGACGTACAGTTGTTGTACGGAGTCGCCGACGAAAGCGAGAACAAGCGGATTCATCTCGTCCGCTTCGGCTTTTGTGATTATCGTCGTAAGAAAAGGAATGGTATCTTGCATAAGACCGATTATATCACATCGAAGTGGCTTTAACAAGAAAAAATCGTATTGACCTTTTAACAAGATTAGTATAAAATATATTTATTATGAAAAACAAAAGATTTTTGAAAATAACGCTGATTGCCGCGGTTGTCGCGCTTCTTTGCGCCGCGCTTTGCGGATGCAGTCTTATACAAGGAATTTTGCACCCGGAAGGGAAGTTTGCGCTGTCCGAAAGCGAGATAACGCTGAAAATCGGCGAAACGTACGACGTAACGCTCAGTAACGGGCGCACCGACGAGTTCACTTTGTCCACGTCGGACAAAACAAAGGTCGAAATATACGGGCGGACAAGTATTAAAGCCGTCGGGAAAACCAAAACCGCGGTCACGATTACCGCAACCAACGGCAAAGGCGACACGGCGGAACTTAAAGTAAACGTCGATTACGCCGACGTTTCAACGGTAAAAATCGGCGTTGAAAATCAATATCAGTTGTTGCAATCGGGCGAAACGCCGAAAAGAGTCGATTTTTCCGCAACGCTCAACGACGGCACGAACCCCGCCACCGTCATTTCGTGGAAATTCACGAACGGCGCGGGCGAAGAAGTCGCGACGGCAAGCGGCAAAACCGCGTCGTACCTTCCCACGGCGGGCGAAATATATTTTGCCACCGTAACGGCGGACGGAAAATCCGCAACCGTCGGATTCTGCGCCGACAAGGAACTTCTTGTATATCTTGACAAATACCGCGTCGGGACGGAAGAAAAAATCGTCGTGCGCGCAAGATATTTCGACAACTCGACATCTGGCAAAAAAACCGCGACGGCGTACGTTTACGACGAAGGCGGGAATTTGATTTCTACGACGAAACTTGAAACAATCCGTTCAAACGGCATGGGCGAGGTCAACGACGCGATTGCCGCAATCGGAAAAGAAGGGACGTTCACCTTAAAAGTCGTTGTGGACGGAGTAAGCCGCGAAGTTAATTTCGTCGTCAAAGACAACGTTGCCGCAAACCATATCGAAGTCGGCGTATCGGGAAATCTCAGCCAGACCACGGCGGAGTTGGTCACGTTCACGGCAACTCTTTCGCCCGCAAAAGCCGACGTCGAAAGCGTCAAATGGTACGTCAACGACAAGTATTATTCGACGGGCAAAACCTTTTCTTTTAAGCCGACGAAGAACGGCGAATATAAGGTAACGGCGGAAATAAACAAAATCACGAAAACAAAAACCATCTTATATCTTTCGGAACACGACGAAGCGTGGTACTACGCCTCGCACTTCCACGACTACGGCGGATACGCGCAAAACAGTTATATAACGTCCAAGGAAGAACTTAAAAACCTTATCCTTTTCGTTCTGGAAAACAAAATTGCGGAAATCAAGTTTTACGCGGGATACTCGACGCCCGAAACCGTGAAAAAAGACGTGTCCGACGTCAGGGATTGCGTTGAAGAGTCGGGCATTATCCCGGGATATTCGCTTGAAACGAGCGGCAACGTATTCACGATAAAATTCAGGTTCTTCGCCGACGAGGCGGGGCTTATCCCGACGGTCAATTCGCCCGAGTACGACGCGCCCGACGGCTTTACCGACGCCGTGCAAAATACGTATTCGAAACCGCATTACGACAATGTAAAGAAAGAGAGAAACTTTTATATCGACGGCGTGAAAGAAACGATGAACGTTTCGACCAGCAATATGCTTTACAAGGCGGTGGCGTGGGGCTACCAGCCCGTGTTTATGGGTTCGCAAGCCGAAAATCTCAAACAAATATACAATAACGCGAAAGACGCGCTGTCTTATATCGTGTCCGACGAAATGAGCGAATACGAAAAAGTCCACGCAATCTACGATTACATAATCTACAACGTGCGCTACGACCACGACTGTGCAAACGCACAGGATAAATATAATACCAACAATGCGCTTTTAACGGAAGAAGAAAAAAGGGAATTACAAAACTTAAATCTTAACGAGAAGATGAAACATTACGGATATTACCTTGAAGGGATATTCCTTAATAAGTTTTATAAGAAAGATATGCACGCCGTCTGCGACGGGAAGTCGAAAGCGTTCGTTTTAATGTGCGGAATCGAGGGTATCACCGCCGTGCGTATCAGCGGCGAAGCGTCAAGCGACGGCAAAAACTTCGGCGGACACGCCTGGAACAAAGTCCTGCTTGACCTTAACGGCACGGGGGACAAGGAATGGTATTTCGTCGACACGACCTGGGGCGACGTCGGCGACGACAGCAAGGAATTTTTGTCGCACGCCTACTTCCTGTTGTCCGACGACGAAGTGAAAAACACTCACGTTGAAAAGCAGGGACACGGTTACCCGAAAGCGGAAGGAAAATTCGATTATTACGCGCACGAAACTTATACGTCAAACGGCACGGAATACAATTACGTTATTACAAACAGAAATCTGGCGGCACAGCAAATGGCGCGTGCGTTAAAGGCGCACCCGTCACAGCAAGTTTTTGAGTTTGAATTTGCGTTTTCCTTAACCAAAGACGCGGCGAAGATTTACGCAAAAGAAGCGATGCAAAAAGCAGGGCGCGGGCTTGAAGGATACAGCTATGCGATAATACGCTCAAACGTTCTGGTGATTATGATCGGCGCCGCTGCGTAATCAGCGCAAATAACAGTTCAACAATACAAAATCCCGCAATAAAGCCTGCGATTTGGTAAAATCTTAGGTTACCGCCGCAGGTTTTTTCAAGCGCGAAAAAGAGTATTGCAAGCGTTGCCGTCGCAAAAATAACGTCGGAAAAGAGTGCGAAAAACTTTTTCTTCACGACGCGGCGCAAACCGCGAAGAAAGGCGTAAAGCACGCCCGACGTCATTCCGCAAAGAATCATCGAAAGAAAGATAAAACTTTCGGAAATTATCGAGTGAGTCATTTGAAAATCTTTTTGATAAGTCCCGCTTTCGTGAGCGTTTCCGAAAACCTGATTTCTTTCACTCTGCCGGTTGCCGAAAGCCGTCCCGAGTCAAGGTTGATTTCGGTGACGGAAAGCCCTTCGCCCGTGATTGTCAAAGTTTCCTTGTTTTGCATCAATACAATCGACTTGTCGCCCGACGAAATTACTTTTGAAACGGACGTAACGGTCAGGCGGTCGTTTTCGAGCGCGAGCGCTCCTCTTTTTTCGTTTTCCATAAAAACAATGTATGCATTGAGTTTTCATAAATTGACAAACTCTTATTACTTGTTTATAATAGTTGTATTATTTTAGTGAGGGACTTATGTTATTCGGAGTAATCGACATAGGCAGCACGTCCGTAAGGCTTATGATGACGGACGGCGAAAAGGTCGAAAAAAGGGTGAACACGACGCGTCTTGCCGAGAATATGGACGAGATGAACACGTTGCAACCCGTCAGTATCGAACGTACGGCTCAGGCCGTTGCGGAGTATTATTTCGTTGCGATGCAAAACGGCGCGGAAGACGTCTATGCCTACGCGACGGAAGCGGTGCGCTCCGCGAAAAACAAATACAGGTTCGTCGACAGAGTCAGGGAACTTTGCGGGCTTGAAATCGACATTCTGGACAAAAAGACCGAGGCGGAAATCGGGTTCTTGGGCGCAAGCACGAAAGGCAGATGCTGCGTTATCGACATGGGCGGCGCAAGCACCGAAATTTCGGTCGGCGACGGCGAAAACATATTATATTCCAAAAGTTTGCCGTACGGCATCGTCAGGCTTTCCGCAATCGAGCGCGAAAGAATCGAAATGACGCCGTTCATCAACGACTGTCTTCTGGGATACGGCGAAATTCCGCCGTTTGACAACGTCGTCGCAATCGGCGGCACGATATCCACGATGGCGGCAATGAAAAACCAACTTGAAACATACGATCCGAACGTCGTCAACGGCTCGGTGCTGACGCTTTCCGACATCGAAAACATGTACGACAAAATCAGCAAAATGACGATGGAAGAACGCCGCCACGTGAAAGGGCTCCCCGAAAAGCGCGCGGACATCATCGCCCCGGGCATACTCATGTATTCGCTTATTCTGAAATATCTCGGCGCGGACAAACTCACCGTCAGCGAGGGCGACGGCGCGGAAGGCTATCTCATCAAACTCGGCGTATTGCCGCACGGGTTCAGGGCAATTTATCAAAAGATAATTTAATTTAAGGATATTTATGAAAAATCTTACAAGCAGCGAACTTCGCAAAATTTATCTCGACTACTACAAATCAAAGGGACACGCCGTTATTTCCAGCGCGTCGCTTATCCCCGAAAACGATCCGACGGTATTGTTCACGACGGCGGGCATGCACCCCCTCGTACCGTACCTTCTCGGCGAAAAACACCCTGCGGGCAACCGTCTGACCGACGTGCAAATCTGCGTCCGCACGGGCGATATCGAAGAAGTCGGCGATCCGACGCACTGCACGTTTTTTGAAATGCTGGGCAGATGGTCGCTCGGTGACTACTTCAAGGAATATGCAATTTCCTGCTCGTACGACTTTTTGTTGAACCGGCTGGAATTTGACAAAGACAAATTCGCGGTTACCGTTTTCAAGGGCGACGAAGACTGCCCCCGCGACGACGAAAGCGCGGAATTCTGGAAAAAGATGGGCGTCCCCGAAGACCGCATTTTCTTCCTTCCGAAAGAAAACAACTGGTGGGGTCCTGCCGGTGTTACCGGTCCTTGCGGTCCCGACACCGAAATGTTCATCGACACCGGAAAACCCAAATGTTCGGACGAATGTTCGCCCGCGTGCGACTGCGGCAAGTACGTCGAAATCGGCAACGACGTCTTTATGCAATACTTCAAAAACGCCGACGGCACCTTCTCGCCGCTTAAACAAAAGAACGTCGACGAGGGAATGGGGCTTGAACGTATGCTTTGCATTCTGAACGGATACAAATCGGTTTATGAAACCGACTTGTTCAAACCCGCGATCGCGCTCATCGAAAATCTTTCGGGACACAAGTACGACGAAAGCGAAACCGTCACGAAAGCGATGCGTATAATCGCCGACCATATCCGCACCTCGACCTTCCTTATCGGCGACGTGAAAGGCATTGTGCCAAGCAACGTCGACCAAGGCTATATTTTGAGGAGACTTATCCGTCGTGCGGTGCGTTTCGGACGCATTATCGACCTTCCCGAGCGTTCGCTTTCCAAGATTGCGGAACAGTATATTTCGCAATACCAGGACGTTTATCAGTATCTTTTGACCAATAAAGACAGGATTGTGTCGGAACTTGACAAGGAAGAAATCAGATTCTCCAACACCTTGCAACAAGGCTTGAAAGAGTTTGAAAAGGTCATCACACACATTCCCACAAAGACGATAAGCGGAAAAACCGCATTCCGTCTTTACGATACTTTCGGATTCCCCATCGAGATGACGGAAGAACTCGCGCACGAAAACGGGTTCGAAGTCGACGTACAAGGATACGAAGACGCGTTCAAGGAACATCAGAAAAAATCGCAGGCAGGCGCGGAACAGAAATTCCACGGCGGGCTTGCGGACAATTCCGAAGAAACCGCAAAACTCCACACTGCAACGCACCTTTTACATTCCGCTCTTATGAAAGTTCTGGGCGGCGAGGCGCGTCAGCGCGGCAGCAATATCACCGCCGAAAGATTAAGGTTCGACTTCGGTTTCGACCGCGCAATGACGGCGGACGAAATAAAAGCGGTTGAAGACCTTGTCAACGAACAAATCAAAAAGAATATCCCCGTCGTGTGCGAAGAAATGACCGTTGACGAAGCGAAAGCGCAGGGCGCAATCGGTATCTTCGACAACAAGTACGGCGAAAAGGTAAAAGTTTATACCATCGGCGATTTCAGCAAGGAAATTTGCGGCGGACCGCATGCAAACAACACGGGAGACTTAAAATCTTTCAAAATCACGAAAGAACAGTCAAGCTCCGCGGGAGTCAGGCGTATCAAAGCCGTCATCGGTCAATAAAACCGAAAAAAGAAAACCCAACCAAAAAAACAAAAAGAAAACACAAAACCAACGCGGTTTTGTGTTTTTTATTTTGCCGTTCAGCGGTTGCTTTCAAGGAATTTGTCGATATAGTTGCCGACGCTTAACGCGTGTTCCAGATATTTATCGGGGGAGGCGTCGTAAACGTAGGCGGCGTCTTTTGTTTCAAGCGTAGTCGTGCCGCGGTAACTCGTTTTCGCAAGGCGGGGCAGCGTGTACTGCCAGTCGATGCTGCCGTCAAAGGGTATGAAGTGGGAATCCTTATCGGCGAAATTGTCGTGCAGGTGCAGGGCGAAAACCCTGTCGCCGAAAAGCCCCAGCCAATCCTGAACGCGCCAGTAGTGGTCGTGTCCGACGTCATAGCAAAGCCCGACGTAAGGCGATTTGAAATTTTCCAGAACGTAGGTGACGTGGTCTTTCGTGATGACGTTTTCAAACGCAAGTTTCACGTTTGCGTTTTCCGCAAATTTCACAAGGTCTTCGATACGATTCGTGCCGATTGTCGACACAAAAGGCGGAAAATCGCCGTGCGTCAGGTGGCAGACAACCGTTTTCACGCCGTGTTTCGAGGCTGCCGCAATTTCGTCCTTAAAGCGGGAAATGCGTTCGTCCCCTTCCTTGCAGTCGATCCACATTTCGTTCAGGTGGTCGCAACTTAAATGGAAGTTTTCAATGAAAAGCCCGGCGCGTTCGGCAAGGGTGGCGCGTTCGTCCGCGGATTCTTTGGCGTCGGGGCCGAGCCATATCATGACCGAGCCGAAGCCTTTTTCTTTAAACTTGTCGAAGCGTTCCGCCATGCTAAGGTTCATTAAATTGTTTGACGTTAAACCGACCATATAATTATCATTACCTCGTTTGATAGGATTATAGCACCGATTTTAAAATATGTAAAGAGCGCGTTATTATCTTGTGTTCATAACGAATGACAAATCAACAAAAGTTTTGTATAATCGGACGTATGAGAATCGAGATTATCAACGGCTCCGTCGAGTACGACGGCAATACGGTGCTTTCCGAAATAAATCTTTCGGTGTCGGACAAGGAAAAAATCGCGCTTGTCGGCAGGAACGGCTCCGGAAAAACCAGCATATTGAAGTGCATTAGCGGGGAAGTGCCGCTTGTGTCCGGCACGGGCGACGAAAAATTCTCGTTTTCGATATCGGGCGCGCCGAAAATCGGATATCTTCAACAGGTGTCTTTGAACGACGAACTGACTCTCCGGCAGGAAATTTTGTCGGCGTACAAGGACGTCGTCGGACTTGAAAACAAATTGCAAATCCTTCTTGACAAAATGAGCGAAAATCCGTCGGACGAAAACGTCGGCGCGTATTCGCGCGCAATGGAAAGGTTTGAAAATATCGGCGGATACCTTTATAAAAAGGAATATCTGACGGCGGTGAGCAAATTCGGGTTTTCCGCCGAAGACCTTGACAAAAAACTTTCGTGCTTTTCGGGCGGGCAGCGCACAAAAATCGCGCTTATGAAACTGCTGCTTGAAAAACCCGACGTTTTACTTCTGGACGAACCCACGAACCACCTTGACATCGCCGCGGTGGAGTGGCTGGAAGGATACCTTAAAAATTATAAAAATTCGGTCGTCATCGTGTCGCACGACCGTATGTTTCTGGACCGCATCGTCGGCGTCGTTTACGAAATCGAGTACGGCGTCACGACAAGATATAAGGGCAACTACACGGCGTTTTTGGCGCAAAAACAACAGGCGTACGACAAGGCGCTTAAAGACGCAAAATGGAAATCCGCCGAAATCGACAGGCTCCGAAAAATTGTCGAAAGATTCCGCTACAAGGCGACGAAAGCCGCAATGGCGCAGTCGAAACTGAAAGAAATCGAAAGGCTTGGCACTGTCGAAACCCCGCGCCGCTTCGACACCTCGACGTTTGCATCGTCTTTCCAGCCCGAGTACGAAAGCGTCAGGGACGCGCTGTTTGTGAAAGACCTTGTTTTCGGATACGATAAACCGTTGGGCGAAATATCGCTTGCCGTCGAAAGGGGGCAGAAAATCGGCGTGATCGGCAGCAACGGCACGGGTAAATCTACGTTACTTAAAACGATAACGGGGCTTATTCCGCCGCTTTCGGGCGACGTCCGATTCGGCGTGAAAACGCGCGTCGGGTACTTCGACCAGACCATTGCAGCGACAAAAAGCGAGTTGAGCGTCCTTGAAGACTTCCGCGCGGAATTTCCGGAACTTAACGACGGGGAAATACGAAAAACGCTGGGCGGATTCTTGCTTTCGGGCGACGACGTTTTCAAGTGCGTCAAAGATTTGTCGGGCGGCGAAAAGGTGCGCCTTGCGCTTTCAAAAATATTCCGCCGTCGTCCCAACTTCCTGATTCTCGACGAGCCGACCAACCACATGGACATCATCGGCAAGGAAACCCTTGAAAAACTTCTGATGGATTTTTCGGGCACGGTCATCGTCGTGTCGCACGACAGGTATCTTATAAACCGCGTTGCAAAAAGCCTTATCGTGTTTGAAAACGGCGGAGCAAGATACTTCGACGGCACTTTCGACGAGTACGAAGAAAGAGAAAAAGAAACCGCGGAAGAAGTCGCAAAGGAAAAACCCGAAAAGACCAAAAAAACGGGCGGGGAACGCTATGTCGAAAGTAAGGAAGAAGCACGGCGCAAACACCGCGTCGAATTTTTGGAAATAAAGATCACCGCGCTTGAAGAAGAACTAAGTCGGGCGCAGGCAAAGCTCGACGACGAAACCGTCAACACCGACTACAAAAAAGTAATGGCGGTCGAAGAAGAAATAAAAACGATTGAAGAAAAGCTTGATCCGCTGATAACCGAGTGGACGGAACTTTCGGAATAAAATAAGGGATAACGCAAAATGCGTTATCCCTTCTTTTTTTGACGTTTATCTTTCAAAATCGTCGCATCAAAGTTTTGTTTTTGACGAGAAAGTGGTTTTTGGCGGGTTTTTATTTTATTTCGACGACTTCGTAGCCTTCGTTTGTTACCGCGGATTTCAACACGTCGTTACTTACGTCCGACGTAAGAGTTACGACCGCCGTTTTGTTTTCAAGCGACACTTCGACGTCTTTGACGCCGTCGACTTTTTGCAGGGCGGATTTCACGTGAGCCACGCAATGCGCGCACATCATACCTTCGATTTTCAATGTTTTTTTCATACTTTGTTCTCCTTTTTTAATTTCGGTGTTTTTGGTTTTTGAAATATCGTTCACGTCGATTTTCACGACTTTTTTCCTGTGTTTTACGGGCTTGTCAAGGTTGATAAGATTAAGTCTTAACGCGTTCAGCACGACGCATACGCTTGAAAGGCTCATTGCTGCCGCGCCCCACATGGGATTCAGCGTAACGCCGAGCGGAGAGAACACGCCTGCGGCGATGGGAATACACACGACGTTGTAAATAAACGCCCAGAACAGGTTTTCGCGGATATTCAGAAGGGTGCGGCGAGAAAGGCTTATCGCGCGCGGCACGTCCGAAAGTTCCGACTTCATCAGCACGACGTCTGCGCTGTCGATTGCGACGTCGGTGCCCGCGCCGATTGCAATGCCGACGTCCGCGCGGGTAAGGGCGGGAGCGTCGTTGATTCCGTCGCCGACCATAACGACCTTTCCGTACTTTTGAAGGTTTGACAAAACGGCGTCTTTTTCGTCGGGAAGAACGTCCGGGATAACGCAGTCGACGTCGCAGGTTTTTGCAACCGCATTTGCGCTGAGCGCGTTGTCGCCCGTAAGCATTGTTACGAACAGACCTTGTTCTTTCATTCGTTTTATCGCGCCCGCGCTATCTGATTTCAGCTCGTCCGACACGGCGATGACGCCGATAATTTTATTGTTTTTCGCAACGTACAACGGGGTTTTGCCGTCCCGCGCGAACTTTTCGCCCGTCGGGAAAGCGTCGTTTGCCGCCGCGCCGATATCTTTCATAAGGGCGGCGTTTCCGATGACGATTTCGTCGCCGCTTACGATTCCTTTCACACCGTGTCCCGAAAGGTTTTCAAACTTTTCCGGGGTGAAAACCGTTATGTTTTTTACTTCCGAAAAGCGCACGATCGCCGTCGCAAGCGGGTGCGAACTGCCTTTTTCAAGGCTTGCGGAAAGCGCGATAATTTCTTCTTCCGACTCACCCGACAAAGCCGAAACGTCGGTGACGACAGGTGTGCCTTTCGTTATGGTGCCCGTCTTGTCCAGGACGACGATATCTGTTTTTCCCGCTTCTTCAAGGGCGGTTGCAGTCTTGAACAAAAGTCCGTTTTTCGCGCCTTTTCCGCTGCCGACCATAATGGCGACGGGGGTTGCAAGACCTAAGGCGCACGGGCAACTTATGACAAGCACGGATATTGCGTGCGTAAGGGAAGGCGCAAAGTTTTTCGTGACGGCAATCCACACGATAAAAGTAACGATTGCGACACAAATGACGCTTGGCACGAATATTCCGGACACTTTATCTGCCGTTTTTGCAATCGGGGCTTTTGAAGCGGACGCGTCCTGCACAAGTTTGACGATGCGCCCGAGCGTGGAATCTCCGCCGACGGAAGTGGCTTTTGCGGTGATATAACCGTTGACGTTCGTCGTGCCGGAAATAACCTTATCGCCGACGGATTTATCGACGGGCATACTTTCGCCCGTTACCGCCGATTCGTTGACGGAGCCGCTCCCCGACAATATTACGCCGTCCGCGGGGAAGTTCTCGCCGGGGCGTACGACAAACGCGTCGCCCGTCGAAAGGTTCGAGAGCGGAATTTCTTTTTCTTCGCCGTCCTTAATAACCCTTGCGGTTTCAGGGGCAAGGTTCATCAACCCTTTTATCGCGGACGTGGTTTTTCCTTTGCTGTAAATTTCCAGCGTTTTTCCAAGGGTGATAAGCACAAGTATCATCGCCGCCGACTCAAAGTACAAGGTGTGCGGAAGATGATGAAGATATGCGGTATTTACGCCTGCGCGGATCATAAGCGCGACGCTGTACACGAAAGAAATGCCGCTGCCCATCGACACAAGAGTATCCATATTCGGCGCGCGGTGGAAAATCGCCTTTGTGCCGCTCACGAAAAACTTTCCGTTGATGACAAGTATGACGAAAGAGAACACAAGTTCGTATATAGCGATACCCATCGGGTTGCCGTTCAGCGCGCCCATATCCCAGCCGAACATAACGCCACCCATCGAAACGTACATAAGGGGGATAAGCAGGACGGCGGACACGGCAAGGCAGATTATCGAGCGGATAAGCGGATTGACGTTTTCCTTTTTTTGCGATTTGTCGTTAAAAAGAGCGGCTTTATACCCCGCGCCCGAAACGGCGCGTTCAATTTTTTCGACAGTGGCAGGCTCGTCAAAGTCGACGACCATCTGATTTGTGAGAAGGTTCACGGCGACGTCTTTCACGCCGTCAAGTTCCCTCACGACCTTATCGACGCGCGCGGCGCACGCCGAGCAACTCATACCGTAAACGTTGAATTTAAGTTTTTCCATAATTTAACTATTTCAGTTTTTTAATGAGTTCAACCGCCTCGTCAAGGATTGCGGTGTTTCCGTCCTTCACGTTTTCGACGACGCAGGTTTTGAAATGGTCGGACAAAATTTCATACCCGAATGCCGACAGCGCGCTTTCGGCGGCGGACAACTGCACGAGTATGTCGCCGCAATAACGATTGTCGTTCAACATATTTTTTATGCCGTTTAACTGTCCGATTATGCGGTTTAACCTGTCGTTCAGGCATTTGAGAGATTTTTCGTCGCGCGGCGTGTGCTTCTTTCGGCAGCAATCGGCGCACGATATTTCGGCGCATTTTACGTTTTCCATTTTGTTATTCTCCGTTAATTTTCAATATACCCTATGGGGGTATGCAAATATAGTATAAAACCATATTTTTTATTTGTCAAGAGCGGCGATATTTATTTTTTGCAAATACTATACAAAAAGTTGAATAACGAAACAAAAGGCGTTTCGGGCGGTTTTATCGTTGACAAATATGTTTTTTGGTTATATGATAAGGTATCTAATAATTTTTATTAGAACACGCACGCGTGCATACGCGATACATTACTTGAAGATAAGGGACACAATGAAAAATAATAAAAAAACACTTGGCACGCCGATCGACGGCTCGTTGCCCCTTGAAGTAAAAAATCTTTTCAAAAAGTACGGCAAAAAATCCGATTATGCCGTAAAAGACATCTCCTTTTCTTGTGCGGAAGGGGAAGTCGTCGGTATCCTTGGCGCAAACGGCGCAGGAAAATCCACCACTCTTAAATGCATCACGGGAATGATTCCGTTAACTTCCGGCACGATAACCGTGTCGGGTTACGACGTGTCGAAAAATCCCGTGGATGCCAAGCGCAATTTTTCTTTCGTCACCGACAATCACACGGTGTTCACAAAAATGACGGGTATGCAATATCTTTCTTTTATGAGCGACGTTTACGGCGTGCCGTACGAAAAGCGCGACGAGAAAATCAAGGAGTTGGAAGGGGTATTCAAACTCGGCGACAGCATAAACAAACTTATTTCGGGATACTCCCACGGAATGAAACAGAAAATATGTATGATGGGTTCGCTCATTCACGAGCCGCGGCTGTGGCTTCTTGACGAGCCGATGCTCGGTCTCGATCCCCGCACGCAGAACGCCGTCATAAACTATATGCGCGAGTACGTGCAGACGGGCAAAACCATTTTGTTTTCGTCGCACAATCTCGACGTCGTGGAAAGGGTTTGCGACAGGGTGATTATAATTGCCGCGGGCGAACTCAAAAAAATCATCGTCACCGGCAAGGACAAATTCGACGGCGACGAACTTATCGAAAAGTATTACGATACTAATAAGGAAGACTGATGCTGGGCGTACTTCTGAAAAAACAGATGACCGAAAAGTTGTCTTATTTCAAGCGTGACAAAAAACGCATCGATATCGTCGGCGCGTTGCTTACGCTTGTGATGACGGCGTTCATTATGTACGTCGTTGTCGAGGTGTTCGGTGCGTTTGTCGCGAAATATACCGAAATCAGGCTCAACGGCGTACGCGACGTGCGCGCGCGGCAATATGAAATAATGACGTTCGTGTACGAATTCGTTTTCGCGGTCGACGTTATCGGCGGCGTCGTTGCAATAAACCGCGCGATTTTTGAAAGCGACGACAGAATGATTATCCAGACTCTTCCCGTAAAGGCGTCGGACGTACTGTATTCAAAAATCATTTTCATTTACGCAAAACAGGTGTTGTCGGCGTTTGTGATTCTCGTGCCGTTCGTGGCGGTGTTCGCAAGCGTGACGAAGCAGGGCGCGGGATACGTGATCCTCGGGCTGCTTGCGGCGTTTATTATTCCCGTTATGTCGCTTTCGGTGTCGAGCGTGCTTGCGATGCCGTATTATTACGTCAAAAAGTTTTTCTCGTCGAAGTACGTTTGTCTTCTGGTGATAGTAACGCTGGTGCTTTTCGCGCTGTTTTATTGCTATGCGACGGTGCTCGACTTCTTAAAAACCCTTATGTCAACGGGCGAAATCAAGTTTTTCTTTTCCGAAAAGACGATGACGACGATAATTTCGTTGACGAAAAACCTTGTCCCCGCAAACTTTATCGCGGCGTTCACACTGAAAACGGACGTCTGGAAAAATCTGGGGATAATCGCGGCGATAACCGTCGCGACGGGCGCAATCGGCATTCTCATAACGTCGCTTTTGTACAACAAGGCGATGAAAACGCGCGCGACGTCGGGCGCAATAATGATTTTTGCAAAAAAATCCGCGGCAAGAAAACTCCCGCCGTTTTTAAGTCTTTTGAAAAAGGAATTCAATCTCGTGCTGTTCACGCCCGATTACGCGGTGCAGTACTTCACGGTGGCGGCGATAATGCCGCTTATGGTATATTTTTGTATGGGCATCGGCAAAAACTTTCTGTCGTCGCTCGTTTTCGTTCAGAGCGATTTCGAGCTGGCGATTTTGCTCACGGTGCTTTTCGGCGCGCTGACGAACACGTTCTGCGCGACGAACGTCAGCCGCGACGGGAAGTCGTTTTATGTCGAAAAGACGTTGCCGCTTTCGATAAACGAGATTATGGGCGCGAAAATCGCACTCAGTTTTGCGGTGGCGGTCATATCCGTCGGTATTGCGGCGACGGTGCTTCTTGCAAAGAAATACGTGTCGGCGGGCGAAGGCGTATTCGTGTTTTTCGTCGGCGCGATGATGGCGTTGTCGCAGATACTGTACGCCACAAGAAAGGATCTGAACAGTCCGCAGTTTTCGCTGGAAGAAGACAACGTCGTGAGGGAAAGCAACAACAACGTGTCGATAATCGTCGTGCTGGGGCTTGTGTCCGCGATGATACTGGGCGGAATACCCCTTTTCGTCAACGTATTGTCGAACGTCAGGGGCAAAGATATGCGCTGGTTTACTTACGTTTTCGTGAGCGTGTGCGCGGCGGCGGAGTTTGTCGGCTCTCTTTTATATTACCTTATCGGGATAAAAGCCCGCTTTGACAGAGTAACGGAGGGGGATTGATATGAAAAAGAAAATAATCGCGCTTATAATGATAATACCGATTGTGTTTCTGATCGCGCTGTTCTCCGTGGGAAAAGCGGCGGGCGTTTACGCGGACATTCCCGTGACGGGCATACAAATCACGACGCAGAACGAAGACGGGTTTATCGACGTGGACGTTGCCGATTACGACCCTATCGCGTTTTTGGCGCAGGTGCAGCCCGTCAACGCAAGGAATCAGAAATATTCGCTTGAAATATCAGGCGTCGGCGGCGACGAAGCCCCCAAAGGATTTGAAATAAAAGACGGAAAACTTTATATAGAAAACGTCGTAGGAAAGGTGAAAATCACGGCGATTTCCGCCGAAAAAGGATTTAAGGACAGCGTCATAGTTTCCGCATATTCCACGAAAGTGTTGGAAATATCTCCGCTTGTCAACAGGATTGAAGACGGCGGCGAAATCGTCGAAATCGAAGTCGGCGACGACATCGTCGAAATCGAAGGCGGCGACTACGTGTTCGGCGCAAAACTTTACCCCGAAAACCTTTCGGGCGAAACAAGGATATTTGAAGAAATCGGCGGCAATCACATTCTGAAACTCAACGCCGTCACGGGCGTGGCACAGGCGCTGTTTTCGGGCGAAACGCAGGTCAGAATTACTTGTCCCGAAGGACGGGAAGGGCTTGAAAAGGTTTTGACCGTCAAGGTCAACGTCGATACCGACAGCACGGGCTTTGCGGTCAACGGAAAAAGCAGCGGCGCGAAAGTCACCGTGAAAAACAACGCAACAACGGCAAAACTTTTCGTCGAAAGCAAAAACGACGCCCTTGAAATATCCGACCTTACTTTGCCCGCAGGAGTCACGGCAAGCGGAATCGAAAGGATTTCCAAAAACAAATTCGTATTGACCTTGTCTTTTGACAAAGAATTTTTGAACGAAGAAATTTCGGGAAAGGTCGGCGCAACGGACTTTTCTTTGGAGTTTACCGAATATAACCTTGACGTGCGTACGTCGTATTATGACGGCGAAGGCGACGAAATCAAGCAAAAAAACAACACGAAAGTCACCTACGTCGCATATTCCGAAAGCGATGACGACGCGGACGTGAAATTTGAAATAATCGACGGCGCAGACGTAATAACCCTTGAACAACACGGGCAGTTTGCAACTATTACCGCAACGAAAAGGGGCTTTGCCAAAATCAAAATCACTGCCGAGCACGACGGAAAAGTCATCAAAGAAATCGAAAAGACAATCCGCGTCGTGCCCAACGTGTATTCGATGGAGTTTGTGGACAGCGCGAAAGAGTACGGCATCGAAAACATACTGACAATCGGCGGCAAAAACCCCAAAGGAAGACCGGACACAAGGACGATTTTCGTAAGGGTTGTCACGGAAGCGGGCTCCGAAACGTTCACGGACGAATTTATGAACGTCGCGTTTTCCGACGATAATTCGCTCTTTTCCTGCAAGGCGCAACCGGCGACGAACGCCGACGCGGTTTCTGCGGAAATCAGGGCGACGGGCACGGGGCTTACCACGCTTAATGCGGAACTCAAAAATTATAACCAATACTTCGGCACGAACATCTGCGCGAAAATCAGACTTCGCGCGGTCAAAGACGGCAGAAACGTCGGCAATTACGAGGAACTGAAAACGGTGACCGAAGCCGGGCATATCGTCGTGCTGACAAGCAACGTGATGCTGGGCGTCAAAAAAGACGGCACGGATATGACCGAAGCCGAGCTCAAAAAAGACGTCAAAAAATTCACAACCACGTACGACAAAACGTATCTTGAAAACAGCGGCGAAAGCAAGGAAGTTCAATACCTTATCGAGTTCAAAAATCACGTTTACGGCAACGGCTTTGAAATCAACGCCGACAAGTTCACGCAGTGCAGGGATGCGACGGGACTTCCGAAAATTTTCAAAGGTCCTTTGAATTTCGTCGCGATATCGTCCGCAAGCGTCAAAGGACAGGACAACGTTTCTTTCCTTGTAAGGACGGACGACGTGCTTATAAACAACGTCGTCTTAAAAGGTTGCAGCGACGATAGCCTTCTTGAAGAAGACGGACAATTCAATTTGTCGAAACTCAACTACGTCGGCACTACGCTTGAAATCGCAAAAAGCGCAAAACTGTTGAACAGCCGCGTGTCGAACGGGCGCACCGTCGTCAGAATTTTTGCGGGCGGATCCACAATGGGAAGCCCCGTTGTTGAAGACAAATCGGCGTTTAACGTGCAAGATGAGAAGATAAACGTGCATATTGAAAGTTGTGTGCTCTCAAACGCGCGCGAATTCATATTGAAAATCGGCAGCAACCGCGCGCTGAAACAGACAAACGAAGTGCAAAGAAAACTTCTTGACGCAAACAACAATCCGTATTCGCCTTACAGCGAGAGCAACAAGACGGACAAATACTTCAACGACAATTATCTTATCAACGACGTTACGCTTAAAAACTCGGTGCTCGAAACGTCGGGGTTGTTCTCGGTCGGTATGGAAACGCACTTCTCGGGCGAATTCTTGTTAGGCGGCACGATAACGACGTGGAAAGATTGCGCGGCGACTTCGTATGCGTCGGCGCTTCGCATTGTCGGCGACGTGAAAATGCTTGACTGGAAAAACCTTTCAAACGTTGACAGCAGCACGCTTATCGAAGTTACCGGCGACGCAAACGACTGGCTTTCGATGAACGTTGCGGAAATGATGAAAGAAGTCGCAAAGGTAAAGGAGGAATGCCGCGATATAATTCTGAACGTCGGCGGGACGGAATACGTCCACGGCGGCATAGCGTTTTACGGCGGCGGATACAACTATTCGTACCTTGACCTTACAAGAGCGAACGACGAAACAAAGCAGTTCGGCGTGTATGACGTCAATATCTCGGTGCTTGAAAACAGCAAGGACGAGAATATCCGAAATCAGGGCAAAATGTTGCCTTTGGCTGCGGGCGCGGGCGATTTCAGATTTTACCTTTATAATAATAAATCGAGTAGAAACCTGTCATGGCAGGAAAGCATAAAAAACCAAGGAAACCAAGGGATGAAAATTCATCCCGTGGTAGCGGAGGATGTTGAATGAGCAAAAAAGGATTAAAAACAATGCTCGTGTGTATCGTGCTCTTAATCGGGCTTGTTACGCTGTTTGCATGCAACAAAAGCGACGTGGCTGACAAAGACGGACAAACGAAAGTGATTGTGAAAATCCAGAACGAAGACGGCAGCATTTACAAGGAAAACGTCGTGTTTTCCGACTTATTCACGCTCAGTCTCCAAAAAGAAGGATACACCGGAAGACTGTATCGCGACGCGGACTTTTTGAAGCCGCTTACAAAGGATTCCAAAGTCAAAAACGGCGATGCGGTTTACGTCAAATGGACGATTAATAAATACACCGTAACGTTTATGGACGGCGAAAAGGTGCTTGCAACCTTTACAAACGTCCCGCACGGCTCTGCCGTAACCGCGCCCGAAGAGCCTAAAAAGGACGGCAAGACTTTTTCAAAATGGGACAAAGATTTTAAAAATATCACAAGCGACCTTACGATAAACGCGGTGTACGACGTCGACACGTTCACGGTGACGTTTAAGGACGGCGAAAAGGTACTTGAAACCCAGACGGTGGAATACGAAGCCGCCGCGATCGCGCCCGATATCGCCAGGCTTTCGCCGCCCGAAGGCATGCATTTTGCAAAATGGGACAAAGACTTTTCAAAGGTGACGGAAGATATTGAAGTTTCCGCAGTGTACGAGCTTAACGTTTATACGGTCACTTTCAAAAACGGCGACACGACGATTAAAACCGAAAGGGTGAAACACGGCTTTGCCGCGACTGCGCCAAAAAAAGTGCCCGATAAAGCAACGGAAAAGTTTGTCGGCTGGGATAAGCCGTTCGACAAGGTCACAAGCGATATTATCGTCAACGCAATGTTTGAAACGAAGAAGTTCACGCTGACGTTTATTAACTTTGACGGCACGACGGTTTACACGGCGGAGGTCGAGTACGGCGCGTCCATCGACAGCCATTTTGAAACGGCAGACAACGACGTGGCGTACGACGCTACAATTCTGGATTACGTCGGCTGGTACAAAGCGGACGGAACGAGAATCGACGAGCTCGATTTGCCGACAATGCCGGCTGAAAACTTTACGCTTACGCTGAAATTAAGGCTTATGGATTCCGCAATCGGCGATTTCAAGGTTAATACCCCCGCTGACTTCACGTATGTTGAAAACAATTCGGCAGTGTTTACCGTCAATGGCACGCCGTACGATGGCGTTACTTATAAGTATATATGGACAATAAATAAAGATAACGTTTTTTATAAGACGGAAGAAACAACCGAATCGTCGCTCACCCTTCAAAACCTTGCGGCGGGCGAATATCTGGCAACCGTCAAAATCGTCGCGTCAGTGGAAAACTGCGGCTCTGTCGGAAAAGACTTTTCGGCAGACAAAAAGCTTACCGTATTGCGCGCGGACATTTCGGGCATTACGGTAACGGGCGGCACGTTTACTTACGGCGACGAGAATGCGAAAATCAAAATCGACGGTCTTAAAGACGGCGACAAAGTGTTTTACGGCACCGACGGTACAACCTTCCCGCTTCAAAACGTCGATTTGTCGGTGCTCGACTGCGGCGAACACGATTACTATGTCAGAGTTGACAGGGGCGACAACTACAACCCGTTCACGTCGGGAAAAATCACGGTAACGATAAATAGAGCGGAAGTTACCGCCACCGTTACGCCCGACAAAGACACGTTGACGTACGGCGATAATTTGCCGAACCTTACCGCAAAAATCGGCGAAGAAACGTATACGATCGAAAGCGGCAAATATGAATTGCATCTCGGCATGACCTCGATAACGGGCAGCGTTGCAAATAACGTCGGCACGTATAATATTGAAAACGTTGATATTTCGGACTTACGCGCAAAGTATCCCGAAAAGAATTATAACATTGCGCTCACAACCGTCGGCACGATTACGATTAATAAGGCGAACCTTACGGTAACCGTTACGCTGGACAAAACCGAACTCACGTACGGCGAAGCTTTGCCAATAATAACTTATACATTCGATGGGTTGAAACTTTCGGATACGGAAGAAAACTTCACGAGAACCGAAACGGAATTTGCAGAAAAACTCGACGTAGGTAAATATACGGCGAAGGTAACCCTTTCGGGCGAAAAGACGAAATATTACAACATCACCGTGAACGAGGTTGAATTCAAGGTCAATAAAAGAGCGGCGACAATCACGATAGATAAAGTTAACGACATCACATACGGCGACAAAGTGCCCGTTTTGTCGGCAACGCCTGGTGGCGTGCTTGTCGGCGACAGCCTTTCATACACGCTTAACACCGACTATACGGTCGGCGCAAAACGCGGCAATTATACCGCAAGTGTTGAGTTTAACCCCGAAGCCGCGGAAAACAAAAACTATGCAATCACCGCAACCGGCACAACGTTCAACGTCGGCAAAAAGGGGCTTACGATAAAACTCAATAATACGGCGACCGTTGCGGTCGGGAAAACCTACACGGTCTATGCGGAACACCTGGAAAAAATCGGACTTGTGGCGGGCGATACCGTCACGGAATACGTCACGATAACAAAGGACGTCGCAGGCGTTTATAACAAAGCAACGGACTTCGACACAACACACCTTGTCGTAACAAATGCCGATTGCTACGAAATTTCGTACGAAATGAGCGTTGAGTTTGTGGAGGTCACATTAGCAATAGATTTCGCGGACGTAACGCTGACGTACGACGGGAAGCCGCACAGCGTTAAGGTCACAAAGACCGACGAAAGCAAAAACTACACGATAACGTACGGCATGACCGAAAACGATTGCACGCTTACTTCTTCGCCCGAATATACAAACGCAGGCACGTACAAGATATACTTTAAGGTTGTTGATAACGTCACTCTCGCGGAAGAAGTCAAATTCGTTACGCTTACGATAAACAAGAAAGCGGTTGAAGTTAAGGTTAAGGACCTCACGATAACTTATGGCGAAAAGCCCGCATTTTCGTACGCCGTCAATGGGCTTGTAGAGGGCGAAACGCTTTCGGGCGAAGCCGGTTACAGCGGCGCAGGCAAGGATGTCGGCGAATACGTTATTTCCGTTTCGGGACTTACCGCAAGCGATAACTATAACGTGTCTTTTGTCCCCGGCAAACTCACGATAAACAAAAAGGAAGCCACTGTCGACTGGACTATTGCGGAAAGTTACGTTTACAACGACGGACAGCCCTCGCCCACGGCAACGTACGACGGCAATCCCGCAAACCTTATATTCACAAAAGACGGCAAGGCTTGCGAGTTCAAAACCGCGGGCACTTATACGGCAACCGTGACGGACGACAACTATATCCTGACGAATAACGAAAAAACAATCGTCATCAATAAGGCAAGATACACGGTGGCTCCCGTGCTTTCTCTTTCCGGCACGTACGATCCCAACAAAACGCTTGGAAATTACGCGCTCGCAGAAGGATTTGCCTGGGCTGACGCGGGCGAAACCCCCGTTTGCAAAAAGAAGGAGTACGCGGCGAAATACAATATGGACACCGCAAACTACGAAGATTTTGCAACGACGGTAACGCTCGACCTTCAAAAGGCGACGGTAACGCTCGCACAAGACCTTTTCGAGTTCAATTATGACGGCGCGTCGCACGAAATCAGCACGACCGTGAAGTACAATAACATCGAAGTAACGGAGCCTTACACCCTGACGTTTGAAAAGAATATGTTTTCTGCGGCAGGCACGCACAAAACAACCGCGACGCTTACGGCAGACAACTTCGCTTTGTCCGACAACGTCGTTTACGTAAAGGTCAAGGGCGTGAAAGTCGGCAACAACTATTACACAATCGAAGACGCACTTAACGTCGCGACAAGCGGACAAACGATTTTCGTTTTGAACGACACGGCGTTTGCAACGCAAGAAATTGCAGGCGTGCTTTACAACGACGTAAAATTCAAAACCGTCAAAACGGGCGTAACGCTGCTTCTGCCGTTTAACGAGAACGACACCGTCGGTCATATCGGCGCGGGCGAAGACGGAAGTGCCAACTACAAGGCAACCGCCGCGCTTACGGGAACTGCGAAACTTTATAAGACGCTCGTTATCCCCGAAGGCATTGAAGTTATCGTCAATGGAAAACTTGTTGTCGGCGCACAAACCGGCAAAATCGAAGCAGGACAAAAACAAAACGCGGTCTCGGGCAACTATTGCGAAATAACGTTAGGCGGCACGATTACGCTCAACAACGCAACGCTTGAAGTGTACGGATATATCAAAGGAAACGGCGAAATTACCGCAAACAACACTACCGTGATTGAAAACCTGTATCTTTCGGGTTGGATGGGTGGAGTGCAATCCGCGGTAAGGTACATCGGCAACGATAAAATTGACGGAGCGTCGCTTGCCATCTCCGGAAATCTTAAAATCGACAATCCTACACAATTCCCGTTCAGCCAATATGAATTAAGATCAATTCAATCAAGAATAACAATAAACAAAGGGAGCAAATTGCAAGGTTACGCAAAGATAGCAACCGGAAAACTGGAACAGCTCGGAGGGCTCGTAAAAGTACCCGCACAAATTAACGAGGCGTATCTTACTTTTATTTCTTCCGATGCAAGCAACGCTTCAAGCGGATTGTTCAGACTTGTCGGGAACAACAGCAAAATCATAAAATCGATGAGCGGTGACAGAGTAAGGTTTGATTTGTTTGACGAGATTAAAGACGGCTACACGTCATTAAGCGTAAAAGTGATAAAGAAGACCGTATCTATGACATCAGAAAAAGTTTTCTTCCCGATTGACGGTCGTACCGACATTACGCTCAAAAACGGCGCAACGTTTACGCAAAGTTATATGTTCAAAGCATTGCCGGGAGCAACGATTACCGTTGAAAGCGGCGGCATATATAACCTTAACGGAAAACTTATTATGTACGATAAATCGTTCACCGATATTTCGACTTATCCGTATCCGGGCGCAAGTCGCGGCGACGCGAAACTTATTGTAAACGGCACGATGAACGTCAACGGCGCACTTGGCGGAAACGTAACGTCGGACAACGCAGGCGCGGTTTCGGTCGGGGCAAACGCCACGATAAGCGGTGTTCACTCGGCGGAAGGCGAAGGAACTATGGTAAGGAACGGAATATATATCGTATTTACTTTCAACGATATATGCGGCGTAACCAAATCGCAGGTGTTTGTAAACGCGGACAACTCGACGGTTGCGGCGGTGACAAACAAAACCTATAATTACAATAACGGAACGTGGCAATAACCGCGTCAAATCTCAAAAAACAAAGTATGCGTCCGAAAGGGCGCATATTTCTTTGGAAATCGCTTGCAACTTTTCCCCCGCGGTGATAATATATCGTGAGAAAATTCAAGGTGAACTAATGAAAAAACCGCTTAAAAAAATCCCGAAGACCGCGGAACTAATGTGGGTGCTGGGCATATTCCTTGTCGCGCTTGGCGTGACGATGAGCAAGAAAGCCGATCTCGGAGTTTCGATGATTGCCGCGCCGACGTTTATCGTGTACGAGGCGATAAGACCGTTGTGGGCAGTGTCGGTGGGCACGGTCGAATATCTTGTGCAGGGCGCGATTCTCCTTATAATGTGCGCCGTCGTGCAACGGGTGAACTGGCGATACCTGCTGGCGTTTGCGGTGGCGGTGATATACGGCTACGTGATGGACATGTGGATGCTGGTTTTCAAAAACGTCGTGCTCACGGAAGCGTACTTAAAATGGATTATGCTTATCGCGGGCGACGTGATGACGGCGGCGGGCGTGGCGTGCTTTTTCAGGACGTATATGCCGCTTCAAGTGCACGAACTTTTCGTTGCGGAACTGTCCGACAGATATTCCCTGAAAATAAACAGGGTGAAACTCGTTTTCGACTTGTCTTTTCTGGTGTTGTCCGTGGTGCTTGCTCTTACGATATTCAGGGACGCGAATACCTTTGACTGGAAAAATATCGCCACGACAAGTTACCATAGTCTGGGGCTTGGGACGATTGTCACGACGTTGATAAACGCCCCGATAATCGCGGTAATCGGGAAAGGGCTTGACAAAGTTTTCGACTACACCCCGCTTTTCCCGAAACTTGAAAAACTGATAGGCCGCAAAAAGAAAACGGACACGCCGACCGAAACGGAACAAAATACCCCAAAAAACGAACAAAACCAACCTGCGGAAGAACAAACCGCAAACGACGAGAAAGAATAAAACCTAAAAAACCCTCGCAAAATCGCGAGGGTTTTTAATTTGAAAAAGTGTTCTGAAAATTGAAAAGTCTTCCGAGAGTTAAATTTCCCCGTTTTCATCTTGACGTTTGTTTTCGATGATATTCAAAACTACGGTTATCGACGGCACGATTACCGCAAACAAGCAAAGCTCGACAACGGTGTTGATTGCGACAACGCTTGACAAAAGCCACTTGAAATTTATGACAAGTCCGTCGTAGTTTTTGCCGTGCGCGAACGCCAGAAACATTGAAAGGAACAATATCGTGTTGGTGATAACGCCGCAAATCGTTGAAAAACAACCGATTGCAAAGTTCAGGGCGCGTTTTTGTTTTTCGGTGCGCGGTTTTGTCGATTTCGCCGCCGCCTTGCTCAGCCCTTTGTATACGAGCGCGCAGACAGTGCCGCACAATATGCGCGGAAGCACCGATACGAGCGGGTTTATCGCAACGGCGTACATGGGAATACTGCCCGAATAAATAAGCGCGATAAACAAACTTACAAGCCCGAATACGCCGCCCGAGATCGCGCCGAATTTCACGCCGTAAACCTGTCCGCAAACGAAGACGGGAATAAGCCCCAGCGCAAAACTTATCGGCAGCCCGAATTTTTGTATGATTTCCGCAAGAGCCTGCAACACGACGACAAGGGCAAGCGTTATCCCAAGCGTCGCGATTTCTTTGTTTTTCTTGTGATTTTCAACGTTGTTCATAAACGTTATTATACAAATATTTTCAAAAAAGAAAAGCAAAAACGCTCACAATTTATTCAAACGTCGACGTGGAGTTCAACAAAAACGCTTTCAACTTCTCGGTTTTGGGATTGTCGAAGATTTCGTCGGGCGTGCCGTATTCGGCGACTTCGCCGTCCGCCATAAACACGACGCGGTCGGCAACCTTTCTTGCAAAGTCCATTTCGTGCGTTACGATAATCATTGTGCTGTCGCCTTTAAGCCCCTTTATGACTTTCAGGACTTCGCCCGTAAGTTCGGGATCGAGCGCGGACGTCGGCTCGTCAAAGCACAAGATATCGGGGGAGAGTGCAAGGGCTCTTGCGATTGCGACACGCTGCTGTTGTCCGCCCGAAAGTTCGCAAGGGTATGCCGCGCACCTGTCCAGAAGCCCGACCTTTGAAAGAGTCTCTTTCGCGCGGGCGTCGATTGCCGAAAACTCGGCTTCTTTAAGTTGCTTTTTTTGCAAACTCAATGCTTTACCGCGCACTTTCTGTTGTTTTAACTCCTTGATTTGCTGTTTTATCTTGTCTTTTGCCAGTAGTTCCGCAGATATTTTCACGTTCTTCAAAACGTTCATATGCGGGAACAAATTGAACTGCTGGAACACAAGTCCGAAGTGCAGCCGCTTTTTCCGAAGGTCGTTGTATTTTTCGTTTTTGTCGCTTGCGCCGTCGAAAAGAGTTTCGCCGTCAACGATAATTTGTCCGTCGTCGGCGGTTTCCAAAAAGTTTAAGCACCGAAGGAGCGTCGTCTTTCCGCTGCCCGACGAGCCGATAATCACCACGACTTCGCCTTTGTCCATTTCAAAATTTATGCCTTTCAGCACTTCCTGCGCGCCGAACGATTTTTTCAGATTTTTAACTTCCAGAATTGCCATTTTTTATACCTTATAATAGTCCAGCTTCTTTTCGATGTAGCGGAAAAGAAGAGTGAGCAGTCCGCTGAATACGAGATAAAATACGCCCGCATAGAAAAGCGGCCACAACACGACGTAATTGTTGACGATTTGCTCGCTGAATTTGATGAGTTCCACAACGCCGATGACGCGCGCAAGCGACGTGTCCTTGACAAGCGTGATTATTTCGTTGGACATCGGGGGCATAATGCGCTTCACGACCTGCGGCAGGGTTACGTAAAAGAATGCCTGCGATTTCTTCATGCCTAAGACCGCCGCCGCTTCCGTTTGTCCGCGCGGTATCGACTGGATCCCGCCGCGATAAATTTCCGAAAAGTAGCAGGCGTAGTTTATCACAAACGCCACAAGTACCGCCGTGAATCGCGATTGCATCGGATAATCGAACAAAAGCCCCGGCACGTAAAATACCACGATGATTTGAAGCATAAGCGGCGTGCCGCGGATAATCCATACGATAAGTTTTGAAAGATATTGAAGCGGTTTGAACTTCGACATCGAGCCGAAGCAGACGATAAGCCCCAAAGGCACGGACAGGACAAGCGTCAGAATAAACAGAAGACACGTCGTCCCGAACCCCGTGAAAAGTTGCCTCGTCACTTCCGAAAATGAAATTGTTGCTGCCGATAAAACCATATTTATAAGTCCGTAAAAAAGGTAGATTTCGCCGTTTGCACGGCGAAATCGAAAAAGTATTTTTTTGTTTAATTATTTTATGCCGAGAATTTCTTTTGCGGCGTCTTCGCCTGCCGAGCCGTCTTCCGCCACGATGCGTGCCTTTTTCAAAGCGTCGTAGGAGTTGTATTTATCTTTGTCGGCTTTTCTGATGACGGCGCATTGTTTGTTTTCAAGGTAGTTCATCGTTATCGACCATTGTGCGGCACGCGCCAGCGTTACGGTCAGACCGTTCCATACGCAGTCGATGGTTTTTGCTTCCATTTCGGATTCCTTCTTGCCCCAATCGATAAGTTTGAATTCGACCGCGATTTTCGTGCCGACTTTCTCGCTGATTTTTGCAAAGACCGCTTTTGCAAGGTCAGTGTCGAAACCGCCCGTCGTTTTGTCGCCTTCGCCGAGAGCCATGGGCGCGTTCAAGGTGAATCCGATGACGATTTTGCCTTTGTTTTTGATATAGTCAAGTTCCGTATTGTCCGCTTCGCCCGTGGGTTTGGAGTAGACAAGGTCGAGCGTTGCCGCGGAAATGCCGTATTTTTCGGCGATTGTTTTGTAGTCGGCGTCTTTAAGTTCGGAAAGCGTCTTATTGACAAGGTCGGTGAGCGCGTTGTATTTGCCGGCGGCTGCCTTTCTGAAAGCGATGCCGTAGTATTCCTTTTCAAATTCCACGTCGGCGATCGTCAGATTTTTCGCCATTGCGGAGTCGACGCTCAGAAGATAGTTCGCCATCGTGTAGTCCATTATGCCAACGTCGGCGGTTTTGGAGTTGAGTTCCTTGAAAACGTCTGCCTGCGCCGAGAGCGCGGTGTAGCCGGGTTTTGTTTCCTTGTTGCAGGCTGCAAGCGCAAACGCCATCACGAAAACTATTGAAATAATCGAAACGATAACGGTGATTTTCTTTTTCATATTTTTACCTCGGTTTAACGCGTTAGTAATTTAGCGTAATAAAGTGTTATGAATGGATAATACCATATAAAAAAGGTTTTGTAAAGCAAAAAACAAACATTTTCAAAAATTTTTTTGCTTATATAACAATAAAAATAATTATATATGATAAAAACAAAATAAAAACGGACGCAGGGTTGCGTCCGTCTTGTGCGACATAACTCTTATTTGTGGTTGCCGTTAAGCAGTGCGAAGTTCTGTTTGTTCGCCTTATAAAGGTTTTTGAACACTTCAAAGCCCTTATCGTAAACTTCCGTTTTCAGCTTCAAATTGGGCTTAAACGTCTTTTTTGCGGGAATAAAGTCCTTAACTTTGTCAAACGAAGGAATAAGGTTAAGCCCGATTGCAACGCATACCGCCGCGCCGACCGCGCCCACGTTTTGCGGACTGTCAACCGTTTCGATAGTGTGTCCCGTGATATCGGCAAGAAGTTGGCAGGTAAAGTCGTTCAGCGCGCCGCCACCGACAAAACGAATGACGTCTGACGTTTTGACTTTCCTCTCGCTTGCTTCCAGCATCCAGCGTTTGTGATAGCATACGCCTTCCAGCACCGCGCGGATAAGCTCGGTTTTTCCGGTGTCAAGCGAAATGTTGAAGAACATACCGCGTGCGTTCGGATCCTCAAACGGGCAACGGTTGCCGTGCAGCCAGGGTGTGAAAATTACGCCGCCCGAGCCTGCGGGGATATCGTCGACGACGGTTGTCATATATTGATACAGGTTGAGATATTTGGATTCAAAATCTTCCGCGACGTGTTTTTTCTGAATGTAAATGCCGACTTCGTCCAAAGCGATATGGTCTTTCACCCATTCCAAACACTTGCCCGAGGTTTCGAGTTCCGCAAAGTAGTTGAATTTGCCGGGTTGCGCCGCGACGGTTGCCGCGATCATTGTGGTTACGTCCACGGCGGATTTGTCGGTAACGGTCGAAACCCAGCCCGAAGTGCCGCTGTAAATATGCGTTTCGCCAAGTTCCGTGCTGCCAGCGCCGACGCCGATAAGAGAAGCGTCCATACCGCCGCCGAAGACTTTGATGCCTTTGACAAGCCCGAGTTCTTTCGCGGCTTTTTCGGTGATTTCGCCCGCGCAGTCGGACGACGCGATAAGTTTTGGCAGGTGGTCGTAATTCACGCCGCACATTTTGCACATTTTTTTGCTGATGCACTTGTTTTTAAGGTCAAGCAAAAGCGTGCCGAACGCGCTGTCGTACGTCATGACGAATTCGCCGGTCAGACGGCAGATGAGATACTCTTTTACGTCCAGCCATTTGTAAACGCGCTTAAAGTTTTCGGGTTCGTTATTTTTCACCCAGTTATATTTCCAGACGGGGTCTTTGACGCTGACGGGTGCCGCGCCCGTAATCATAAGCGCGGGGATAAGTTTGAAAATATTTGCGCCTGCGATTTGAAGCCCATAGGAAATGCCTTCCTTGATTTCCTTTCTCGCGCGCTGATCCATATAAGAAAAGGCTCTGCGGATTGCGACGCCGTCTTTGTCGACAAGGACAAGCCCCTGTGCCTGCGAGCAGAAAGAAACGCCTGCGATTTTGTCGGGTGAAATGCCGGATTTTTCAAGTACGACGCGCGTTGTGGAGCACATTGCCGCCCACCATTCGTCGGGATCCTGTTCCGCGCCGCCGTCGTCGTAAACGTAAAGTTTGTAGCTTTCGGTTGCGGACGCAAGAATTTTGAAGTCTTTATCGATTTCGAAAATACAAGTTTTGATGCCTGTCGTGCCTACGTCGTAGGCCATAATATATTTTGACATAAGTGTCACCCTAAATATTTTTATACAAAAATTATACCATAGTGCATTTTTAATGTAAACAACTTTTTTACAAAGAGATAAAAAAGTATAATAATATCAATTTTGTGTCAGTATGACACACAAAAACGTGCAAAACCGGCTCAAAAACGCAAAAAAGTCGGCACAAATGTCAATATGACAGTTATGCCGACAGTAAAACGCAAGTGTGTTTTAATTATTCGATTGAAGTTGTTTGCGATAACAATCGTTTTCGATGGAGCAGCCGCCGCATTTCGTGCAGCCTTCCTGTTTTTTGAAGTCCAGATTGTATTTCACGAGAAGGCCTGACAAATGCGTCGCGATTTCGATAAGATCCTGCGTTTTGCACCTTGTCGAAATGTCGACGGGCGCGTTGTCAAGCGGGCGAATGGGCATAACCGTCGGGAACACGCCGATTTTTGCCATCTTTTCACATTCCGCCATAATGTCTTCTTTCGGCTGGATTCCCGCAATCAGCACGGAAGATACCTGTCCCCATCCGAAAACTCCCACCGCTTTTTCAAACGCCTTATAATAATGCTCGTACGAAATTTTCGATTTTCCCGGGCAAATCTTTTTCCTTAATTCGTCGTTTGCGACTTCCAAATTCATTATCGCGACGTCCGCGCCCGCATTTTTCAGCGCTGCGATTTTTTCAAGGTCGGACGGCGGGGCAAACTCGATTGCGATTTTCGCGTCCGAAAACGCACGGATTTTTTTGACAAGGTCAATCCAGTAATCCGCCATGACGTCCGGGTTTTTATAAGTCCCGCCCGAAAAGTTGAGCATATTGTCTTTTGACAGTTCAAAAAGTTTTTTTATGGAATCTGCAAGGATGTCGGCGTCAAGCGGCGTTTCGCGCTCTTTCACGATACTGCAAAACCTGCATTTTTCGTTTTCCCTGTCATAACAGCAATTACTGTTCGGCCAGATCGTAACGCAACCCTTGGAGTGAAGCCTTGCAAAGTCGTCCACGACAGTGCCGGTGTGTGGGAGCGCGCCGAAAAACGAAACGGGGAAACTGTTTTTTCCGTCCGTTATAAAAAAATTGCCGTCCTTTTCGTCCAGAAGATAGGGCGATTCGTGCGCGAAGTCGTCGGCGATACTGACGTTGCAATTCGTTTCCGAAAACCTTACGTTCAGGCTGTGCATTATTCCTTTTGTGAAAAAGTCGGGAAATTCCTTATATAATATGGTTTTTGCGTTGTCGCTTGCGCGCATACCTTTGGTCAGGAGTTCCGCCTTATAAAAAATTTGGTCGTTGATATTCATAGGTACCTCAATCGTATTTTATAATATCTTTTCTTTTTTCGCAACCTCAGCGGAAAAATCGTAATCCGAAAATCATAAAAAAATCCAAAAAACCCCTTTTACACGGCGGAATTTAGGTAATTTTAGGGTTTGAAAAATAAAATTAAGAAAAACAGTTCATTTTGATAGGCAAGCTATCAACAAGGTTTTTATGAAAAGGAGGAAAAATGGGAGCGAAAGAAAGAAACAAAAATTACGTGCTTGAAAAGGCAAAAGAAGTTTTTTTGGAACGCGGAATCACGGGCGTTTCGATGGCGGACATTGCAAAAGAAGCCGATTTCGGCGTGGCGTCGGTTTATCGCTACTTCGGAAACAGGAAGGCGTTGATTATGGAATGCGCCGTGTCCGTATGGCAGGACAAACGCGATAAATTGCGCGTCGTTTATGAAAAAAATCTGTCGGAAAGCGGATATGACCAGATCGTCGTGCTTACAAAGTATTTTTCGTGGCTTGTCGTGAACGAAAAGTCGTTTTCAAAGTTTTTGCTGTCGCTCGATTCGTTTCTGATGACGGAAGACGCGACGCGGGAAGAAAGGAAGGAATACGACGCAATCCTGCTTGAGATTTACAAAATGTTTGAGGACGCATACAAGACGGGACTTTCAGATAATACGGTCAGGGACATCGGCAGTTTTCAGGACTTTTATTTTGCGGCGACGCAGTCGCTTATCAGTCTATCGCAAAGGCTCACGATGCGCGGAAACGTCGGCTTTGACGAAGTGTCGTTGCACGACAAAGTGAAACTTCTGGTGAGTATGTTCACAACGTATTTATCAAACGAAAAATAACTTTACCGTCCAATATTTGACGATAAAACGCAAAAACCGCCGAAACGGCGGTTTTTTTGTTTTAAGCAAAAAAATTTTTCGGTGTTACAGCCCGATGAAAATCGACGAATTTCTGAGGCTCACGTCTTTGATTTTATCATTGATACTTAACGCGTGTTTGTCAAAATTTTGCCCGTCTTCGTCGGATATTTTTTGTGCGCGGAACTCGGCAATGATTTTGCCCGAAACGTCAGCAATAATTTCGTTTTTGAGTTTTGCCTCGCTTGTCGAATTTCCGCATTCGGTAAGGAACGACAATGCCGTTTCGACATCGGACAGAATGGTGAGTTCCCGCATGCCGCGGTATGCCCATTTGTAAAAAGGCTCGTAAACGTTGTTCAGCAAATACACGCACGAAATCGCGCTTTTCACAAATTCAAAAATCGCAAGTTGCGCCGCGCCTGTCTCTCTTCTTGCGATAAGGCGGGGGTAGTTGTATTGTCCGGATTGGCTCATAGAAAGCGCGTGCGCCGCGATTTTTTTCAGACGGACGTCCTCGGGGAAGCCTTTTTGCAAAACTTCGCGAATCCTTGAAAACTCGGCGCAGTTATTTATAAACATCTTGCCCGATACGGCGGTGCGTAGGGCGTACGGCGGGATTTTCAGCCAGTCGAATGCCGTTTCGGGCGCGGAACTTCTGCCGATAATACTTTCGTAAAAATCTTTGCACGAAAAAACGCCGTGGCGACTGCCGCCCGCGGGCGAAAATTTCAGACGGGAAAACCCGGAAAACTCGTCGGGAAGTTTATTGTACGCGCGGGTTAAGTCGAACCCGTATTTTTCGTAATCCGCGTCGCTTAAAAAAATGCAGAATCCCGGCTCGAAGTCGTGATCTTTTGAAACGTCGTCGTCGAAAAACAGACACTCGCTGCCTTGACCGACAAGCCCTGCGGACAACGTCGGCAAAAGAAAAGCGAAGTCTTTTTCAAGCATAGGTCTTCCTGCCGACTCGAAATATTTTTCAGACAACTCAACGCCTTTCATAAATGCTCCTTGCGCGCGCCGAAAGGTCTTGTGCGTCGATAAATCTTCCTGCGTCTAAAAAAGCGGACGCGCATTTTTCGCACACAAAGGCGTAATATCCGTCGCGCGTTACGCTTTCGTCGTTTAAGAGAGACAGAGCGTTGTCAAGAGCCTTGTCGACGGTTTCGTCGTCAAAGGGATCTCGCCTTAGAAAAGTTGTCGAAAGGTTTGTGTACGTCACCGCTTCGTCCAGTTTGTTCCCGTTGTTTTTTGCAATTTCAAGTGCCTTTTCAAAATACGATATTGCGGTGTCGTAATCGCCCAAATCGGCATATGACAGCGCAGAATTGTTGTATAAACCGCCGAATAGCGCATTATCCGCGTCAAGGTTTTTTGAAAAAACCTTGTTTACTTCGTCGTAAATTTTAAGCGCGCCACGTGCGTCTCCGAAGGCTTTTTTGTTGGTTGCGACGTTCAGCAAAAACGTTGCGCCGCTTGTCGTTTCCGCCATATCCGTCTCGTCGATAAGCCGCAGAATATCGGCGCAAAATTTCTCGCTTTCTTCCTTGTTGCCCGTTTTTCTGAAAACCCCGGTGAGTTCGCTCGTCACGACGAGTTCGCCCCGTTTATCGTTCAAGGCTTTTGCCTCGTCAAGCCAGTATCTCAAAAGTTTTTCGGCGGACGCAAGATCGTTTCGTGACAAAAACTCGTCTTCCTTTTCGATAATGCGTTCGACGGGAATCGTCCCGTGAGTTTCGGTTTCGGGATAATAAAACTCTTTGCCGCCGCACGTCGCGCAGGCAGGCTCCTTATAATCGAATTCGTCGATACCCATAGTTTCTCCTTCCCGCGCGACGGCGTGATTGTCGCGCGTTTGACCTGATTTAAGAATAACACAAAATTCACGCCTTGACAACGGACGGCGCAAAGGTTATATTATTACTATTGATATTTATAAATAAAATAAGGCGGTATGTTGAAAAATGATAAGAAGAATCGAGTCGGCGGACAGGGCGGATTATATAAAGTTCGCAAAAGAGTTTTATACGTCGGACGCAGTCACGCACGACGTTCCCGAAGAATACCTGACGCTGACCTTTGAAACGCTTGTCGAAGGCAACCCGTTTTCGGACGGCTATATGATTGAAAGCGACGGCGAAAACGTCGGATACGCTCTCGTTGCGAAAACGTTTTCGCAGGAAGCGGGCGGCATGGTTGCATGGTTTGAAGAATTGTATCTTTCGGAAAAGGCGCGCGGAAAAGGACTCGGCACGCTTGCTTTAATGTACCTTGAAGGCAAGTACGTTTCGGAAGGGTACAAGAGGATAAGGCTTGAATACACGGCGGAAAACGAGCGCGCGGCGAAACTTTATCGACATCTCGGGTTCAAAACGCTTGATTATCTGCAAATGCTGAAAGATTTCAAATAAAAAAGGATTAAGGGACGATTTTCGACGCGGAAAAGGTCAGAAAGTGGTCGGAAAAACTCGACAAAAAGGTCAGAGGAAAGAAAAAGAGATAAATCCGCCGTGAAAACGAAAGAAACAACCAAAATATTGTTCTCGGCAATCGTGTGTGCGCTGATATCGGCGACGATGTTTTCAATGAAACCGCCGCGCGCCGTTTCGTACGCCGAAACGGGAAATTGCCCGCACGAATACGACGACGATTGTGACGGCGAATGCAATCTTTGCGGCGAAAAGCGCACGCCGATGCATTATTTCGGCGAATGGAGAGTCGTAAAAGAAGCCACCAACGACGAAGAAGGGCTGAAAGAGCGAACGTGCGTCAGGTGCAACGTAAAGCAGCAGGCGATTTTGCAAAAGACCGCCGTCCCCGAACCGCAAAAAGAAAAAATCCTTTCAAAATCGGATATCGCGGGGATTGTCGTCGGAAGCGTTGCGGCAGGGGGACTCGTCGCATTTATCGGGGCGACGCTGATAAAAAAGAGACGCAAAAAATAAGGCGCGCGAAAGTGCGTTTTATTTTAATAAAATGTCGAATTTCCTTTTGAAAAACGATTGACAATAATAAAGTTTGAGATTATATTTTTGTCGCTATGGAAAACGAAAACGAGCAACTTGTCGTGCCGCCCGAAAGCGAACGGGAAAAAACCGAAGAAGGGCAGACGACAAGTGAAGAAAACGAAATAGTAAGCGTCGAAAACGCAGAAACGTCAGGCATCGCCGCAAAGATTGCCGCGACCGACAACGCGGAGGATTTGCCGAAACAGAAAGGACAGCGCGATATGACGAAAGGCGTCATCTGGAAACAAATTTTTGCGTTTGCGCTGCCGATACTTTTGTCCAACGTCATACAGCGGTTGTATAATGCGGTCGACTCCATCGTCGTAGGGCGGTTTGTCGGGCACGAAGCGCTTGCGGCGGTCGGCAGCAACAACAGTATAATCAACGTTTTCGTGTCGCTGTTTTTAGGAATATCAGTGGGCGCGGGCGTTGTCGTCGCGCAATACTACGGCGCAAAGGACGATGAAAAACTCAAAAAATCCGTGCAGACCTGTGCGTTTCTGGCGATTATTTCGGGCATAGTGCTGACAATCGGCGGATACTTCCTTGCGGAGCCCATATTAAAGCTCGTTCACACCCCCGAAAACGTAATGGCGCTGAGTCGCGAATATTTGCAGATTTATTTCTTGGGCGTTCTCGGCGCACTTATATACAATATGGGGTCGGGCGTGATACTCGCGGTCGGCGACAGCAAGCGGCCGTTTTTGTATTTGCTGTTTGCGTGCTGCTTGAATATCGCGCTGGACGTAGTGTTCGTAAAGAATCTCAGGATGGGCGTTGCGGGCGCGGCGTGGGCGACTCTTATTTCGCAATACGTATCGGCGATTCTGGTCACGTTAAGGCTTCTTCTGACAAAACAGAACTATAAACTGTCGTTTCGGCATTTTAAGATTGACAAGCCGATTCTCAAAAACATATTCAAAGTCGGTCTTCCCGCGGGGTTGCAGTCAAGCATGTACAGCGTCGGGAACCTGCTTATCCAGTCAAGTCTGAACACCTTCGGCTCGGTCGTTATGGCGGGCTGGGTTGCCGCGATGAAAGTGGACGATTTCACCTATGCTCCCATTTGTTCTTACGGCATGGCGATGAACAGTTTCGTCGGACAAAACGCCGGCGCAAAGCGTATGGATCGCGTGAAGAAAGGCTTTTACACCGCGCTTATTATGAGCGTCGTTACGGCGGTCGTAATCATTGTCCCCGTGCTGATTTTAAGGGGCGACGTCGTTCGCATATTCAATAAGGAAGCGGACGTCGTGAGCGTAGGCTCGGACATCATTCTGCACATCTGCCCGTTTTACGTGATTTTCGGAATGTGCGAAGTTTTCTCGGGCACGTTGAAAGGGCTTTCAAAGTCGCTGACGGCGTTTATAATCACGTTTGTCGGCATACTCTTAACAAGGATAATCTGGCTTTACACGGCGGTGCTTATGACGCACAATCTCACGGTATTGTTTATGATTTACCCGATAAGTTGGGTTGTGACCGCCGCGATATACTTCATATACCTTGCCGTCAAAAAATGGGACGGAATGCTCGATATGACCGCGGAAGACAGATTTATCGAAAAACTCAGACATATCGGCAAAAAGAAAACCGCGTGAAAACACAAAAAGAAATATTGTTTGTTTTATAAAACATATAATATAACAAATATACAGACGGCGAAAAAACTAAAAAATCGTAAAAAACTTTTTGAAAACCCCTTGACAAACGTATAAAGGGGTTTTATAATTACAAACAGTTGAACAGTTATTCAAATGTTTGACAAAAGGAAAAAGAAAAATGAAAGAAACAAAAATCGAAAAAAACGAATTTTGCGAAGAAGTGCACGCGCACGACGAAACGGTGCAGAAGGTCAAAGCAAGCCTTTCCGACGCCGATTTATTGTTTGACGTTGCGGAACTTTTCAAAATCTTCGGCGACAGCACCCGCGTCAATATCCTTGCGACGCTTTCAAAAAACGAACTGTGCGTATGCGACGTCGCGGCGGTACTTAATATGACGGTCAGCGCGGTATCGCATCAACTCAGGATTCTTCGCCACAACAAACTCGTGAAGGCGAGAAGAAGCGGCAAAGAAGTGTTTTATTCGCTTGCGGACAACCACGTCGTGAAGATTCTGGAACTTGCAATCGACCACGTAAAAGAGTAAAAAATCAAAGAGGTAATAAACATGAAAAAGACGGTAACCATTAAAGACATCGACTGTGCAAACTGCGCCGCGAAAATCGAACGCGACGTGCAAAAAATCAACGGCGTTAAAAGCGCAAGCCTGAATTTCTTCGGACAGCGTCTGCAATTCGAATGTGACGAAGAAGATTACGAAAGAATCGCAAAAGAAATCGTGCATTGTGCAAAGAAAGTCGAACCGGATTGCGTAATCTTGGGTTTATAATACAAAAATGAAAGATAAAGAAAAGAAAAAGTTATCAAAAAACCAAATAAGGCTCATACGTTTTTGTGTGTGTCTTGCCGCGTTTATCGTGCTTTACGCCGTCGGCAAGACCGTCGGTATGCCGTGGTACGTGGGACTTGCGATGTATCTTGTCGTGTACTTCGCGATAGGCTACGACGTGCTGTACCGCGCCGCGAGAAACATCGTGCACGGGCAGGTTTTCGACGAAAACTTTTTAATGTGCGTGGCGACGGTCGGCGCGTTTGCAATCGGCGAATATCCCGAAGCCGCGGCGGTCATGCTTTTTTATCAGCTTGGCGAACTGTTTCAGGATTACGCCGTCGGAAAGAGCAGGAAATCCATTGCTTTGCTTATGGATATCCGCCCCGATAAGGCTGTAATATTTAAGGACGGACAGGAAACCGAAGTCGCGCCCGAAGAAGTTAAAATCGGCGACGTTATCGTCGTGAAAGCCGGCGAAAAAATCCCCGTCGACGGTGTGGTGATAAAGGGCGAAGGAAGTCTTGATACGTCCGCGCTCACCGGCGAAAGCGTGCCGCAAACCGTGTCTGAAAACAGCATTGTTTTAAGCGGCGCCATCAACCTTTCCAGCGTTTTGTATATCCGCGCCGAGAAAGAGTTTTACGACAGCACCGTCGCAAAAATTCTCGACATGGTGGAAAACGCTTCCGCAAAGAAAGCGAAAGCCGAAAACTTTATCACAAGATTTGCAAGATATTACACCCCCGCGGTCGTTATCACGGCGGTTGTACTTGCGATTCTGCCCCCGCTCGTCATCGATATGAGAAGCGGCGCGGTCTGGATCTCGTGGCTCAATCGCGCGCTTACGTTTCTTGTCATCAGTTGCCCGTGCGCGCTTGTCATCAGTGTTCCGATGTCGTTTTTCGGCGGTATCGGCTGCGCGTCCAGAAAAGGCATACTTTTCAAGGGAACGAGTTATCTGGAACTTATCGACAAGACAAATATATTCGTGTTTGACAAAACCGGCACGTTGACGAAAGGTACTTTCGACGTCAAAAAGGTTATCCCCGCGGAAAACCGCGACGAAATACTGCGCGTTGCGTGCATCGCCGAAAGCGGCAGCCTGCACCCCATCGCAAAAAGCATTTACAAAGCGTACGGAAAGTCCGTCGACAGTTCCGAATATCAAATCACGGAACGCTCGGGACGCGGTATGGAAGCGACGGGACCCGAAGGGCGCATACTTTGCGGCAGCGGCAGATTGCTTGTCGAAAACGGCGTTGCGATTATCCCCGTCGAAGAAGTCGGAAGCGTGGTGTACGTCGCAAAAGACGGTCAATATCTCGGCGCGATTCTGATTGCGGATACCGTCCGCGACGACGCGAAAGAAGTCATAAAAGAATTGAAAGCGCAGGGCGCAAAAACCGTCATGCTTACGGGCGATAACGAAAAATACGCCCGTGCGGTCGCCGAAGAAGTCGGCATCGACGATTTCAAATACGGTCTTCTTCCCGCGGACAAAGTCGTCGAAATGGAAGCAATCATGGAAAACAAGGGCAAAAAAGACAAGGTCGTGTACGTCGGCGACGGCGTCAACGACGCCCCTGTCCTTATGCGCGCAGACGTCGGCGTTTCGATGGGCGGCGTAGGCAGCGACAGCGCGGTCGAAGCGTCGGATATGGTGCTTATGCACGACAACCTTACGGGACTTGTTTCGGCGCGGAAAATCAGCAAAAAAACCCTTAAACTCGCATACGAAAACATCGTGTTCATATTGCTTGTCAAAGCCGTCGTGCTTATTCTCGGCGCGCTGGGCATAGCGAGTATGTGGCTTGCGGTGTTTGCGGACGTGGGTGTGGCGGTGTTGGCTACTCTCAATTCTATGCGTGCCCTTACTAGTAAAAAGTCATAATTTTGCGCCTTTTCGGCGTTTTTGCAGAACCCGAAAACCCGTGTACGCTCAGTACACTAGGGTTTTCGGAACCTACAAAGAACCCCAAAAATCCATCAAAATTCTGACTTTTTAGGGGAGAGTATCAGAAGACTATTAAATCCCGCCTTTTTTGGCGGGATTTATTTATGTCATTGCGAGGAGCGTAGCGACGTGGCAATCGCCGGGAACGGACACCTTGTTGCCTACGGCAGTGATATGCCTACGGCGTGATATTTGCCCTTTGGGCAAGTTGCGGATTTACCTTTACTTCGGCTGCAAGCCGAAATATAACTTTGGCGAAGTCAAAATATAACTTGCACAGCAAATATAACTTGCGAAGCAAATATAACCGCATTGCTTATGCAGTGTGCGCCGTGAAAACCGAGGATTATATTTTTAACTAAATCTTAACTTCGGATTAAAGTAATCTTTAACTTGCGCGGTTATGATTAAGCCATAAAGTTTCATAACATAATTTTCTCCCATTATTGAGAAGGGGCGTCCAAAGCGGACGCTCTTTTTCTTTTGGCGCGTGCGGGCAATAAAGTTGCCTTTTTTGTAATTGCATATTATAATAGACAGATGTAAGAGGATTCAAAATCGACCGTATGTTTTTATTGCTTGCGTTAATTTATCTTATTTTCATATCGCTGGGGCTTCCCGATTCGCTTTTCGGAGCGGCGTGGCCGGTCATGCACGTTGACTTCAACGTGAACGAAAGTTTCGCAAGCATATATATGATAATCACCGCGGTCGGCTCGGGCGGCGTAAGTTTTATTGCGGGGCCGCTCATCAGAAAATTCGGTACGGGCAAAGTAACGGTGGTGTCGATTTTGCTTACCGCCGTCGGCATGCTTGTCATCGGTTTTTCGGTGCATATCGCGATGGCGATTTGCGGTTCCATACTTATGGGGTTTGGCGCGGGCGCAATCGACACGGGGCTCAACAACTACGTTTCGACGCATTATAAGGCGCGGCATATGAACTGGTTGCACGCGTTCTGGGGCGTGGGAGTTACGTTAAGTCCGATAATCATGGGCGCGTTTCTGGACCAGAACAACAACTGGCGCGGCGGATACAGATGCGTGTCGTGCATACAGTTTGCGATATTCGCGGCCTCGCTTTTTTCGTTGCCGCTTTTTAAGAAGTACGAACACTCCGTGACGGTTGAAACGCTTGACGAGGCGGCGCCCGACGAAAGCGAAGAAGAAAACGAAAATACGACGAAAGAACAGGCGGAAGAAGACGGCGAAAAGCCGAAAAAGAAGAAGCCTGCAATTTTTGAAATATTGAAAATCAAGGGCGTGGCGTGGGCGGTTTTGTCGCTTGGCATTTACGTTTCGATGGAATTTCTGATCGGCACGTGGGGCGCAAGTTACGCCGTCAACACAAAGGGCGTGTCGCCCGCAGACGCCGCTCGCTGGGTGTCGCTATATTTCGGCGGAATTATGGCAGGAAGGGTAATCAGCGGGTTTATCTCATATAAATTTGACGATAAAGTCCTTATTCGGTTGGGAATTGTCGTCATGACAATCGGAATGATCGTGTTTGCGTTGCCCATCGGGAAATACTCGCTTGTGGGGCTTCTGCTCATCGGCACGGGCTTTGGCCCGGTGTTCCCGTCAACGATACACGCAGTACCATTCAGGTTCGGCACGAAGTATTCCGCGGACATTACGGGAATACAGATGGGCGGCTCTTACGCAATCGGCTGGGCGGTGCAGCTCACGTTCGGATTCGTCGCGCAAGAGGTCGGTTTTTTGTTCATGCCGTACTTACTGCTTGCGTTTGCGGCGGCGCTGCTTATCGTAAGCGAAATCACGAACAAAGTCACCGCAAAACACAAAGTCGCGGCGGAGCAAATATCGTAAAAAATGAAACAGCGCGTTAAGAAATCGTTGATAATCGTTGCAATCGGCGTGGTGGTAAACGTCGCGCTTGCGCTCATCAAAATGTACGTCGGGCTTTCAAGCAACAGTCTTTGCATAATGCTGGACGCGATCAACAACTTTTTTGACATTTTGACGGCGATAGTGGCAGGGGTAGCGTTTTGCACGCTTCTTATCCCGCGCAGCGAAAAGGCGCCGTACGGCTACGGCAGGACGGAGTATCTTGCGGGGTTTATCGTCGCGGCGACTTCGGTCGTGGTCGGCGGGCTGTTTCTGATAAGGTCGCTTAACCGCATGGCGATGCCCGAGCCGGTATGGTTCGGTGTAAAAAGTTGCATATTGATATCGGTGACCGTGCCGATAAAACTCGGACTGGGGCTTACCTACTATTTTGCCGACAAGAAGATGAAGTCGCCTGCGCTCAAAGCCTTGGCGATTGACAGTTTTATGGACGTCGGCATAACGGTGACTTCGGTGGTGTCATTTGCGGTGTCTGCTCGCGTTGACTACGCCGCGGACGCGATTGTCGGCATCGTCATAAGCATTGCGGTTATCGTATTTGCGATAAAGGCAGTCAGGGACAACGTAAAGGCGGTTGTGTCGGGCGACGGCGCAAACGACGAGAAAGAAGCGATATACAAAGAGTGCGAAAAGGTCGGCGTGACCGTTGTGAAGACTCAACTTCACGATTACGGTTACGGCGCAAAAATCGGCGTCGTTATCGTGAAAAACGGCGACGAAAACGTATTTTCCGACATTTCCCGAAAAGTTCGCGAAAAAACCGGCGCGGAAATTAAATTCATCATTGAAAATAACGGCGAAAACGCCGAAGAACAAAATAACTGAGGTGAAGATATGAGAAAAAAGAAATTCGACGAAACGAACAACGTTTCTTTCAGCGTGGAAACAACCGAATTCGGCACGCGTGAAAAGAGAAAGAAAGAGAAAAAGGTCCTTTCGCCCGAAGAAAAGAAAAAGCGTACGATAAAAGCGCTGATTATCACGGCAAGCGTCGTGCTTGTCCTTGCGATATTCTTCGGCGGTTGCGCGATAAGCACGGCTGTCGGCACGAAATCGCTTATCAAGCAAGGGCAGAGTTTTGACAAAGTCGAATATACCGAGCATTCGCAGCTTGTCCCGACGTTTGACGAAAGCCTCGGATACTACGTATTTACGAAGGAAGACGGCCGCGACTTCAAGGTGTTGCAGTTCACCGACGTCCATATCGGCGGCGGCGCGTTTTCGCACAAAAAGGACGCGTGGGCAATGAACGCCGTCGCGACGATGATAAGGAAAGAGCAACCCGACTTCGTCGTGGTCACGGGCGACATCGCGTACCCCGTACCTTTCCAGGCGGGCACGTTCAACAACAAAAACGCCACGATGATTTTCGCGGAAATGATGGAAACCCTCGGCGTGTACTGGACGTTCGCGTTCGGCAACCACGACACCGAGTATTACAGCCGTTATTCGCGCGTGGATATCTGCAACTATTATAAGGAAAGAAACTTTAAGTACTGCTTGTTCGACGCGGGCGTTTGTGACGAAAAGGACTATATCGGCGACGACGCAATGGGCTTCGGCAACAATATGTTCGTGGTAAAAAACCCGGACGGCAGCATCAATCAGGCGCTCGTAACGTTCGACAGCCACAGCTACATCGACGGCGACTACTTCGGCGCGGCGTGGAAATACGACAATATCCACCAGTGCCAGGTCGATTGGTATACGAAAGAAATCCAAAAACTTAAAGCGGCAAACGGCGATAAAGAAGTCAACAACCTTGTGTTCTTCCACATTCCGCTGCGCGAATACCGCGACGCCTGGGCGAACGTCATCGACAAACTCGGCAACGATAAAGACCCGAAAGCCGGCGATATTTTTGAGTCCGAACGCGGCACGACCAAGTTTATCTACGGCACGATGGGCGAGTCCGATAAAAAGAAAAACGGTCAACGCACCTACGGCGTCTTCTGCGGAATGCGTACGGACGAACTGTTTGAGGCAGGGCTTGAAAACGGCATGCAGGGCGTCTTCTGCGGTCACGACCACTACAACAACTTCTCCGTAAACTACACGCCGAAGGGCGCAACCCGCTCGATACGTCTGACGTACGGCATGTCCATCGACTACCTGGCTTACCCGGGCATTTACAGGGAACACGCCCAACGCGGCTGCACGGTCATCTCGCTTAAAGGCGACCGACACGAAGACATCTCCTTCGACTGCACCCCGAAGAACTATTATTCCTACGACGGCGTATCTTTCGAAAAACCCGAAAAGAAGAAATAATCCGCATCCAATCCAAAAACAAAAAACGGATATAAAAACAACCCCTCCGCGTTTTGCGAAGGGGTTTGTTTTATGATTTTATTTTATCGTTATTAAATCGAAACCTTCCCGTCCGTACAAATAACCCGCCTTATTCGAGCCCGATGTTGTTTCCCGACACATAAAAAAAGCACAACACATAATGTTGCGCGTTTTTTAATGTGGTGGGGACAACAGGGCTCGAACCTGTGACCCCGTGCTTGTAAGGCACGTGCTCTCCCAGCTGAGCTATACCCCCAACTTGTGGTGACCCCTACGGGGTTCGAACCCATGTTACCGCCGTGAAAGGGCGATGTCTTAACCACTTGACCAAGGGGCCACGAAATTAGGCGATTTGTTTCACAAATGTTTTGTTTCGGCGTTTACGCAGAAACGGTGTGATATACAAAAGTCAAAGAAACAAACCTTTCGTAACGTTAAAGGATAGCTCAGTTTTCAAGGAACGTGTTGTTTGTTATTTCTCCCGTCGTCGGTAAGCCGCGATGCGTCTTTCCGCCTGTGGGGATGTATATATCGTAAATTGCAAAGAACTTACGATTTCCCTGCGACGGTAAGCCACTGCGTGTCTTTCCGCCTGTGGGGATGTATATGATTTTACCCGATAGCGCTTGCGCGCTTCCGCTTGTTTTTCGTCCGTTTATCAAAACAAGTTTATAAACGCCCGAAAATCAATCTATGCCGTTTGGCATTATCGCGTAAAATGATTTACATTTGGTAGCGGCGGTCGGATTCGAACCAACGACCTGCCGGGTATGAACCGGCCGCTATAACCATCTAAGCTACGCCGCCAAGTTGGTTGCGGGGGTGGGACTTGAACCACACGACCTTCGGGTTATGAGCCCGATGAGCTACCGACTGCTCTACCCCGCGCCGTTTGCATAAAAATCAAATGCTTAATTAGTTTATCTTATAATTGAATGTTTGTCAAACAAAAATAAGAAAAAAGGAATAAAAAATTCGTGAAAGACCGTGCAAAGGGGCGAAAAACGTGCAAAAAGGGGAGAATAGTTGCCAAAAACGGTCAAAACATATACAATAAAAGCATGAAAAAGGTGATTTCTGTCGCGCTTGTCGCGATACTTATTGTAACAACCGCGCTGACTTTTACGGGCTGCATATTCAATACCGGCGCAGAGAAAGAAGTTTACGGGGTGTACGGAGTTGACCGTATGTTTTACAATTCGTACGACGGAAAAACGTATAATTACGCCGACAAATTCGACTATTACCTGCTTGTATTGTATAAGGGTGGCGAAAGCGAAAAGACGGGCAAGGTGATCTTAAAACCCGTCGGCGGCGAAGAAACCTCGTATGACGTTCACTTCACGCTGGAATTCGACGCGGAAAAAAGCAAGGTCGTGAAGAATGTAATCATCAAGGATTTCCGACTGCCGACGTATGGTGACTCGACTGGCACGCTGTCTTTTGAAGAGCCCGCGGAAGTAAGTTTCATGCTGTATCCGAAGCGCGAAGACCTGACGTATAGAATAACTCCGTCGAAAATCGAAGACGGCAAATGGAAGTTCAGCAAAAACCTTTTGGAATTCAACAAAATTTCAATGAGGACTTCCGACAAGAAAATCGAACGCGCAAAGAAAAATCAAACTAATTTCCGCGAAAAACGCGGCAGTACCTCAGATTGACCAAAAACCGCTTAACCGCGGTTTTTTTAATAAAGGAGAATTATGAACGTAAAAAGAAGCCCGCGGACAATAAATAGAAAAACGTAATAAAAAAAAGACTTGCAACCGTCTGTTGCAAGCCTTTGCTTTTTGATTTGATTTTGTCAGTCGATTTTGTCGGCGTTCGAGTTGTTGTCGTCGGACGAAGAATTGTCGTCGGACGAATCCGTGCTGTCTTCAAGGGCGTACAGTTTCATTTCGTTGAAGTCGAACCAATAAATTTTGTCTTGAAGGGCGATTGTTACGAAGTCGATGACCGCGATAACCCACCAGCCGCAGAATACAAGAAGAATGACGGAAAGAACCGCGCCGATCGTATCTTTTTTCACGATGCTTTTCGAAAGACGATAAAGATTCGTGGGGATTGCCCAAAGGAAATTGAGAAGGAACTTGACCCATCTGCCGAGTCCTTCGTATGATTTGATATAATTTTTTGCGAAGTCTTGCATAAAAACCTCCAAACATTTTTTACGAAAGGAATAATAGCACCGCGAATATCAAAAGTCAACGGTTACGGTAAAATTATTTCGTCGCCGTCGCTTAAAGATTGTATGGAAGAAAAGTCGTAATTATTCGTTTCGACGTCGGGAAGAGACGACGTTTGTTTTTTCTGTGGCCACTCGGCAATAAGGATAGCCGCCGTCATTCCGATTATCGAAAGGGCGAGATACCAGGTGAACTTGTCGCCGCCCAGAATCACCGCAAACACCGCGCCCAGCGTGCTTTCAAACGACAAAACGAGCGAAACTTTCGACGCGTCGATTGTCTTTTGCGCGCGCGTCTGAACGATATAAGCAAACGCCGTATTCAACACGCACAAGGTGAAGAGCGGAAGGATAACGGATTTCGGGAAAGAGCAATTCAGCATTGCTTTGCCGTCGATGATAAATCCGACGACGAAAAACAAAACGGCGGCGGTCAGCATTTGTACGAAAGTCAGCGCGCCCGCGGGCGTGGACTTCGTCGCTTTGTCAAGGACAAGATAATGGACGGCAAACCCCAAAGCGCAGAAAAACGCGAGAAGGTCGCCGAAGTTCAGTTTCGACAAGCCGCCGAAAGCCAGACACGCAATGCTTGCGAAGCCCAGAAATCCCGCGACGAATGCGCGGATCGGCGGACGTTTTTTGTGAGCCGCCCAAATAAAAAACGGCACCATTACGACGTAAAGCCCCGTCATCAAAGACGTGTTTGTCGCTGACGTGTAAACCATTGAATAAGTCTGACAGCCAAAGCTGAAAACAATAAGCGTTCCTGCCAAAACGCCACTTAAACACTGCTTTATATTAAGTTTAACTACCTGTTTGAAAAATAAGATGAAAGTTATGAGCGCGGCGACGGAAAAACGCAACACGTTCAGAAGCGATGGCGAAACATACGGCAACACCTGTTTCGTGAATACAAAGCCCAAGCCCCAGACGACGGTGACCACGGAAAGCAAGAAATATAAAAACAAGTTTTTACGCTTTTGCACTTTTCTACCTTCTCCGACGGGCTACCTCGCCAAGGAGCGTTAAGAAAACCATTACGATTATATCATATTATAAAAAAAACACAACTTTTTTGTCGGGGGACGCGGTTTTTTTTGTGCAATCTGTTGAGAAACGCCGCTTTATTTGATAATATATACTTATAAAATCTTATCCTTAAAAAGAGGTAAAATTATGGATATCAAAAAGTGTTGGTACAAGGAAATGACCGTTTACCAGATCTGGCCCAGAAGTTTCAAGGACGGCAACGGCGACGGCATCGGCGACCTGAAAGGCGTGCTGGAAAAACTTGATTATCTGAAATGGCTGGGTATTGACGCCATCTGGTTTTCGCCCGTTTACAAAAGTCCGCAATGCGACTTCGGATACGACATTGCCGATTATCGCAACATCGCGCCCGAATACGGCACGCTTGACGACTTCAAGGCGGTGTTGAAAGGTTGCAAGGAAAGGGGCATAAAAGTCATAATGGACCTTGTCGTCAACCACACGTCGACCGAACACGAATGGTTCCAAAAGTCCCGCATGGGCGGCGACGACAACCCGTATAAGGATTATTATTTCTGGCGCAAAGGCACGGGAAAGGACGGGAAAGGTTATCCCAACAACTGGACGTCATCGTTCCCCGGCCCCGCCTGGACGTGGGACGACGAAAGGAAAGAATATTATCTGCACCTGTTCGCCGTCGGACAGCCCGACCTGAATCACGATAACCCGAAAGTAAGACAGGAAGTCATCGACATTTACAAATACTGGCTCGATATGGGCGTGGACGGTTTCCGCGAAGACGTCATCACTTATATCAGCAAGGAAGAAGGGCTGCCGAACGGCAATCCGCTTGCGCCCGTCATGCGCGGTACGACGCACTATAACAGGGGACCGCACCTTCACGAATATCTGCAACAGTTCAAAAACGAAGGCTGGGGCAAATACGACTGCATGACCGTCGGAGAAGCGCCCGGAATGACGCCCGATATCGCCCTCGAATTCATAAAAGAAGGCGACAAACAAGACCTTAATATGATGTTCCATTTCCAGCATATGGAAGCGGACTGCATCGGCAACGCCTGCGTGCACACGGGATTCAAACTCAAAAAACTTAAAAAAGTCATGTCGACGTGGCAGGACAAAATGTACGGCGTCGCGTGGAACGCAAACTATATGGAAAACCACGACCAACCCCGTTCGGTTTCCCGTTTCGGCGACGAAAAGAAATATCACGACTTGTCGGCGAAAGTGCTTGCGAACTCGTATTTCTTCCTGTCGGGCACGCCGTTTGTGTATCAGGGACAGGAAATCGGAATGACCAGCATATACCTTAAAAACATGCGCGATTACGTGGACGTTGCGGCGTTCTGCACGCACGACATAATGAAAAAACTCGGTCTTCCCGAAAAGATCGCGATGAAAATGCTTGCATACGGCAGCCGCGACAATGCCCGCACCCCCGTACAATGGACGGACGGCAAGTGCGCCGGGTTCACGACGGCAGACCGCGCCTGGTTCCATATCAACAAAAACTATAAGGATATCAACGTCGAAAGCCAGATTGACGACGAAAACAGCGTTCTTAACTACTATCGCGAACTTATCAGGATAAGAAAAGAAAACCCGATTATAATCTACGGCGACTATAAACTGCATTATAAAAACAGCAAAAACCTGTGGGTTTACGAAAGGAATTACGAAGGGAAACGTATGCTTGTCGTGCTGAATTTCTCGGACAAAGCGGTCAGATTCAAGGCGCCCGAAGGCTTCGACCTTGAAAAGGGCAAGTTACTTATCGGAAACTACAAGGACAACAAAGTGGTAAACAACGGCTTTGTTACCCGTCCGTGGGAAGCAAGGACGTATATCTTCGGATAAACGGCAAAAAAACGAAAATGCGGGGGCTTTTCGGAGTCCCCGTTTGTATTTTTAAGATTATTTTGAAAAAAGTTGGAAATTTTCAAGAGATAATCCGTATATAAAGTAGAGTCATGTTGAAAGAAAAGGTAGCGCGCGCTATCAGACAACTAAAAAAGGGCAAAACCGAGTATTTTGACGAGATTTACGATTTGACAAGGGCGTCGGTGTATTACGTGATACGCGGCGTATTGAAAGACAACTATCTTGTCGAGGACGCAATGCAGGAAACGTACGTCGCTTTTCTGAACTCGATTGCGAAAATCGACGATGAGCAAAACCCGCTTTCGTACCTTTTGCAAATCGCGAAGAACAAGGCGCTGGACGAGGCGCGGCGAATGACAAGGACGGCGGGCGCAAATATCGACGACGTCGAAATCGCGACAAGCGACGTGACCGTTTCGGATCTTCCGCTTCTCGAACACGCAAGGCAGAATTTAAGCGACGACGAATTCCGCATACTGGAACTCACGACGATTTACGGATACCGCCGCGTCGAGGTCGCAAAAATGCTTGGCGAACCCATATCCACGATAAACTGGAAATATAACAAGATTATCAAAAAAGTCAAATCGTTTTACGGCGAGGTTTATAATGAAAAATAAAAACAAGATTATAAACGAATTATACGAAAAGTCCCCCGACGTCAGAGAGAGAATCAGGAAAGACGTCGATTTTTCGCAGTTTGAAAAGAAGAACGCGCCCGCCGCAAAATCGTCAAACGGATTCAAGTGGGCGACGGCAGTCTTGTCCGTTGCGCTTATCGCGATGATTGCGGTGCTTGCGCCGATTATCGCAAAAACGTCCAAGCCCGGAAAATCCGGGAAAACCCCCGGCGTTTCGTACGCGTCGGACTACGTCGTGTTTATCGACGTCAACCCGTCCGTAAGGCTTGACGTGTCCGGTGGGGACGTCGTTACCGCGCAAAAAGGCATGAACAAAGACGGCGTGGTTTTACTTTATCAGGAAAACCTTGTCGGCAAAAATATCGACGAGGCGGCAACTTATCTTATTGAAAAAATGGACGAAGCGGGGCTTGTGAAGGATAAAGGCAAAGTCAGAATTTCCGTCGCCGACAAAAAAACGGGCAAGCGCATCGACGAAAAACAGCGTCACGCCTTAGATGTCGTCAACAAGCTGTTCCAAAACAAAAACAAGGACGTTTCCGCGATGATTTTAAGCGATAAGGACATCGATGCCATTGAGGATTATTACAAAGACCAAAATATCGGCAAGTACGAAGAGCAGATGATTGAAGAGTTCAAGGCGAAATTACTTCTTGCAATCGACAAAAAAATCGGGCGCATTGACGAACTTCTTAAAATATTGAAACAGTGGGAAAAAGACGAGCGCAAGGTGAAAAAGCTTGACCAAAACGACACGGAAAAAGCCGCGCTTGAAGCAATCAAGGTTTATTGCGCCGACTATAAGGTGAATTACCACGAGGTCGCCAACGACGAAATCGCCGAATTTTACAAGGACCTTGTCGAAAAACAGGAAGACCTTCGTGAATGTATTGACGACATCAACAATCCCGACGGCGACGACTCCTACGGAGAGATCCTGTCCGACCTTTTGGAAATCGTCAAGGAAGAACTTTTTGAACAAGAAGATTAAAAATTTTTCAAAAACGTTAGAATTTTTTAAGGGCTTGTCCGTATATTAAGTAGAATAAACAGGAGGTAACCCCTTATGAAAAAGAAAATAATATCAATAGTATGTGCGCTCGCTCTTATCGGAACGATGACGGCTGCGCTCACGGCGTGCGACGTCAAAGGCGGCGGTAACGCGGCGAAAGTCAAAGTCAACGCAAACGACGTATACGCGCTTTCCGCGCTGACCGGTGCGGAATATCTTGCTCAGACCGAAAGCGGCGCAACCGGCGCGGCGGAAACAACCCGCCCCGGCGTCATAACCGACGCGGACGTAAGCGGCATCAAAGACTGTCTTAATATGTTTGACGACATTCTTGCGGGTGGCGGAATCAGCCAGAACGTTGCAGAAAACACAGATAAAGACGGCGAATTCAAAGATTATCCTTTCGTCATGACGGTCACCGTCGGCAACACCGGCATCACCGCAAAAATGTATTATAAGGAAGTCAACACCGTCACCGAAACCGAAATCGACGACGGCGTGGAAGAAACCGAAGTGTCCACGACATTGTCAGGCGTTATGGTCTTTGACGGCAAAGAGTTTGAAGTAAGCGGCAAGAAAGAAATCGAAACCGAAGGCAACGAAAAAGAAACTTCCATCGAATTCACCACCAAAAGCAAGGCGAATCCCCTGAACTACGTCAAAATCAAACAATCCGTAGAAGTTGAAAACGGCGCTCAGGAAGTCGAATACGAATACGAAATCTACGAAAACGGCGAGAAGGCACGCGAATTCAAGCTTGAAGTCGAAGACGAAAACGGCAAAACCGAAGTATCCTTCAAAATGGAAATCGAAAACGCCCCCGAAGAAACCGAATACAAAATCATCAAAGGCGACGTGGACGGAAAATTCAAGATTAAGTACGAAAAGGGCAAAGAAAAAGGCTTTATCACCGTTGAAGCGGTTGAAGGCGGCTATAAACTCACCTACAACAACGGCTACTCCGAAGTCATTTAATAAAACACAAGTCATTTAATAAAACATAATTTTCCTTATCATTTATCCCTAAAACAAAAACAAAACCCTGCACCGCAGGGTTTTGTTTTATAAAGCGAAATCGGTCAAATCCGCAAAATATTGACATATTGCAGGAAAAATGATATTATTAACGTGCGACAAATCTTAATAAGCATAGTGCAAAGAGCCTTTTACTTTGGTAACAGGTGCATTATTCGCATTACATAGTCTTTGCACTGGGTGTAGTATGTAGATTTGTCGCAAAATCAGCGGGGATGCACTTGTTATATTTTTTTGCTTATTTTTGACGCCCCGCAATATATTTTGCGAGGTTTGTTATGAAATCCAACAAAAAACAAATCATTAGTATTCTTGCCGTCTTGACGATGGCAGTTCTTTTGTCGTGCGTTTTTGTCGCTTGTACTAAGGCCGATACGGGCGACCGTGGCACCAACGGTACCAACGGGCAAGATGGCATTGACGGAAAGTCTGCTTATCAGATTTGGCTCGATAACGGAAACACGGGAACCGAAGCCGACTTCTTAACTTGGCTGAAAGGAAAAGATGGTGCCAACGGGCTTAACGGCAAAGACGGTAAGGATGGCACCAACGGTACTAATGGTCAAGACGGCATTGACGGAAAGTCCGCTTATCAGATTTGGCTCGATAACGGAAACACAGGAACCGAGGCTGACTTCTTAACTTGGTTGAAAGGAAAAGACGGTACCAACGGGCTTAACGGCAAAGATGGTGCTAATGGTAAAGATGGTAAGGATGGCACCAACGGTACTAACGGGCAAGACGGCATTGATGGTAAGTCCGCTTATCAGATTTGGCTCGATAACGGACACGCGGGAACCGAGGCTGACTTCTTAACTTGGTTGAAAGGAAAAGACGGTGCTAATGGGCAAGACGGTGCTAACGGTAAAGACGGAACCGGAATACAGTCTGCAACAATAAACAATAATGGCGAATTGATAGTTACTCTTGACGACGGAACCATTATAAACGCAGGTCAGGTCGTTGCACCCGAAAAACGCCTTGACGAAAACAATCAAATAACATTTAAAACTTTTGAAAAGACAGATAAAACCATATACGGAAAAGTTTCCAACGACACCGAAACGTTTTATTTTACAGACGAAATAGAATTGAAAGGTGGGGCAAGTTATTCCGTTTATACTGATTTCGATTGCAGCAACGAAATAATAAGTAAAGTCGTAAAACTTAACGTTGGCGACAATACGTTTTACATACTGGAAAAATGCGGTAACGACAGTAAGTTTTATACTGTTACCATTCGCCGCCGCGAGATTTACACGGTTTCTTTTGCAGTCAACGACGGCACACCGCTTGAAAACTCCACTATAAAAGTCGAGGAAGACAGTCTTGTTCCAAAAGACAGCGTCCCCTCTTCCCCGCGTGACGGATACGATTTAGTGTGGGATAATGATTTTACATCACCTATTACCGAAAACACTGTTATCACTGCAACGTTAACGGCAATTTACTCAGTTTCTGAAAATACGATAACCGGATTGACCGATTACGGAAAATCTTTAACCGTATTAAATATTCCGAGCGTAATTGACGGAAAAAGCGTGACGAGCATCGGAAACAATGCTTTCTATAATTGCACCGGTCTTACGAGCGTAGTTATCCCGAACAGCGTGACGAGCATCGGCTATGAGGCCTTCCGTGATTGCATCGGTCTTACGAGCATAGCAATCCCCGACAGCGTAACGAGCATTGGCGCTTATGCCTTCTATAACACTGTCTGGTACAACAATCAACCGGATGGGCTGGTGTATGCCGGCAAAGTTGCTTATATGTACAAAGGCGAGATGCCAAGCAACACCTCGATTGTATTAAAAGAAGGAACATTAGGCATTGCCGGTTCTGCCTTCTATAATCGCACGGAACTTACAAGCGTGACAATAGGCAACAACGTAACAAGCATCGGCTCTTATGCCTTCTTTGGATGCCCCGGACTTACGAGCATAACAATCCCCGACAGCGTGACGAACATCGGCGATTATGCCTTCTATAATTGCACCGGTTTGACGAGTGTGACAATCGGCACTAGTGTAACAAGCATAGGCGATTATGCCTTCCGTGATTGCACCGGTCTTACGAGCATAGCAATCCCCGACAGCGTAACGAGCATCGGATGGTTTGCCTTCGAAGGTTGCTATAAACTTATCGAAGTGTATAACAAATCCGCTTTGTCAATCACGGCAGGCAGTTCTTCCAACGGACACGTTGCCTTTTACGCAAAGAACGTTTACAAAAACGAAGGCGGAAGCAAACTTACGACGGATGAAAACGGATACGTTATATATACGGATGGAGAAGAAAAGATTTTGGTTGCTTATCACGGCACTAATACAGAATTGGTTTTACCGTCGTATATAACTACAATCAATCAATATGCCTTCTATAATTGCACCAGCCTTACGAGCATTACAATCCCCGACAGCGTTACAAGCATTGGCGCGAGTTCCTTCGAAAGATGTAGCAGACTTACAAGCGTTACAATCGGTAACGGTGTGATAAGCATTGGAGAGTCCGCCTTCCATAATTGCCGCGGGCTTACGAGCATAACAATTCCCGACAGCGTGACAAGTATCAGCAGTTCTGCCTTCTCTTATTGCACCGGGCTTACGAGCATAGTAATTCCGAACAGCGTGACGAGCATCGGCTTGGGCGCCTTCTATAATTGCACCGGGCTCACAAACATTAAATTTAACGGAACAATAGCGCAATGGAACGCTATCGAAAAGGATTCAAATTGGAAATACAACGTGCCGAATGCGTGTAATGTTGTCTGCACGGACGGGACGACTTCCATTTAATAACAACATAATAAAACCATAAAACAAACCCCTCTGCGACTTGCGGAGGGGTTATTTTAATGCGGTTATGTTTTTTGATTATCGCAAAAAATTATATTTTATCTGTGGCAAATTTCATCGGGGCGATTTCAGTCGGCTGGAAAACGGATTTCACAAATTCGCCGTCGGCGAATTTATTTCATTGAAATGCCCGCGTTACATCTTGTCGGGGGCGGCGATGCCAAGAAGCGTCAAGCCCGTTTTGATGACTTGTTTCGTCGCTTTGGTGAGCAGGAGCATTGCGTTTCTTTGCGGTTCTGCCGTGTCGATAATGCGGTGCTCGAAGTAGAACTTGTTGTATGCCTGACATACCGCCATCACCGCGCGCGAGATATAGCACGGCTCGTACTTTTCGGCGGCGTCTTTGACTGCGTCGGGGAATGCCGCGATCGCTTTCACGACGGCGTTCGCTTCCGCATTGTCAAGGGCGGAGTAATCGACGTCCTTTGTAATTTCCGCACGGCTTAATACGCTTGTGCAGCGCGCGTGAGTATATTGTACGTACGGTCCCGTTTCGCCCTCGAACGACAGCACGCGGTCGTAGCTGAAAACGACGTCTTTTATGCGGTTGTTGTAAAGGGCGGAGAACACCACCGCGCCAACGCCGATATCTTCGGCAACCGTCGCTTTGTCGTCAAGACCTTTCGATTTTTCGTCCAGAATTGCGCGGGCTTTTTCCACGGTTTTGTTGAGGACGTCTTCCAAGAACACGACCTTTCCTTCGCGGGTGCTCATTGCGCCGTCTTCCATCGAAACCATGCCGAAAGCGACGTGCTCCAAATCTTTGTACCAGTCGTAACCCATAAGTTCAACGACCTTAAACCACTGCTTAAAGTGCAGATTCTGCTGATAAGCCACAACGTACAGGCATTTATAAAAGTCGTAAGTTTTCTTGCGATAAAACGCCGCGGCAAGGTCGCGCGTGGCGTAAAGCGTCGCGCCGTCCGCTTTTAAGATCAAGCACGGCGGCATATTGTATGCGGACAAATCCACAACCTTTGCGCCCTCGCTGTCTTTGAGCAATCCTTTTGCGCTAAGCTCGTCGATGACGGGCTGCATTTTGTCGTTGTAAAAGCTTTCGCCGGCGTAACTGTCGAAGGTGACTTTCAGACGTTTGTACGTCCTGTTTACTTCCTTCATCGTGATGTCTTTGAACCAGTTGAACAGGGCAAGCGCGTCTTTGTCGCCGTCCTCGATAAGTTTGAAGTAATGCCTTGCCTCGTCGTTCAGCGAGTCGTCCTTTTCGGCTTCTTTGTGGAAGCGGACGTAAATATCGAGAAGGGCGCGGATACCGCGTTTTTCGATGTCGTCTTTGTCGCCCCAGAGTTTGTATGCGACGATAAGTTTGCCGAACTGCGTGCCCCAGTCGCCAAGGTGATTTATGCCGACCGCGCGGTAGCCCAAGAAGTTGAACGTGCGATAAAGCGCCGCGCCGATGACCGTCGTCATAAGATGGCCGATATGGAAAGGCTTTGCGATGTTGATGGAAGAATAGTCGATGCAGACGGTTTTACCCGCGCCGACGTCGGACGCGCCGTACTTGTCGCCTTCCAAAGCGACTTTGTCCAGAATTATTTTGTTGTACGCGCTTTTGTTAAGGTAAAAGTTGAGATACCCGTTTTTCGCCTCGACCTTATCGACAAATTTCGCAAGCGACGCAAGATAAAAGAAAGCGTCGGCGCGTTTTTTCGGCTCGGACTGACTGACGTCGTCAAAAAGTTTTTCAAAAGGCTTTCCGAGTGAGGAAAACTCCGCGCGGAAATCGTCCTTTTCGTTTTCGGGCAAAAGATCGAGCAAAGAAGATTTGCTTTTTACCGACTCTCGCACGGCGGAAATCCTTTCGTGAATGCGGTTTATGCGTTTGAGTTTTGCGACGATATCGCTTGCAAGGTCTTCTGCGATTTTGTCGGGGGCTTTCCTTAACACCCTTGCGAAACGGAAGCACGGCAAGGAATAATCGCCGTTGCCGCTTTCTTTGGGCACCGCAATAAGGGATTCGACGTCCTGCCGGTCGACGCCGTCGATGTTGATAAGTTGCGAAATCTCGTGTTTGTAATCCATAAGTTGCCTTTTTATTTGCTTTTATGCTTAAATAGTTTAAGTTATTTTATCATAGCAATTATATTTTGTAAACCAAAGTGCCGCCTTTCTCTTTACTACAAAATAAAAATGTTGTATTATATTTTCGACAAAAACAAGAGGTGTGATATGAAATTAGGCGTAGTCGGGCTTCCCAACGTCGGGAAAAGCACGTTGTTCAACGCAATTACAAACGCAGGCGCGATGAGCGCGAATTATCCTTTTTGCACGATAGAGCCGAACGTGGGCGTCGTCGCGGTGCCGGACGAAAGGCTTGAAAAACTCGCGGCGCTTTACAACAGCAAAAAAATCACCCCCGCAACCGTGGAATTCGTGGATATCGCGGGGCTTGTCAAGGGCGCGTCGAAAGGCGAAGGTCTTGGCAATAAATTCCTGTCGCACATCAGGGAAGTGGACGCGATCGTGCACGTCGTAAGGTGCTTCGACGACGAAAACGTCACGCACGTTTCCGGTAAGGTCGATCCCGTCGACGATATCGAAACCATAAATCTGGAACTTATTTTCGCCGATATGGAAACGGTGGAACGCCGCATCGCAAAAGCGCAATCTATGGCAAAGGGCGGCGACAAAAAGTTTATCGAAGAGGCAAATCTTTTAACCCGCATTTATAAATGGCTTGAAAGCGGCAAACCCGTAAGGACGATGGAACTGTCCGACGACGAAAAGGAACTTGTGAAATCCTTCTTCCTGCTCACCGACAAACCCGTCATTTACTGCGCGAACGTGTCCGAAGACCAGACCGGCGGAAACGAATATACGAAAGCCGTCGAAGAATACGCAAAGGCGGAAGGCAGCGAAGTCGTCGTGATTTCCGCAAAGATCGAGGAAGAACTTGCAGGCCTTTCCGACGACGAAAGAAAAGCCTTCCTTGACGATTTGGGAATCGAAGAAGGCGCGCTTCCGAAACTTATCACGGCGTGCTATAAACTCCTTGGTCTTATCAGTTATCTGACCGCCGGCGAAAAGGAAGTCAGGGCGTGGACGATCGAGCGCGGAACGAAAGCGCCGCAAGCGGCAGGAAAAATCCATTCCGACTTCGAAAAGGGGTTTATCCGTGCGGAAATAGTAGATTATCCTACGCTTTTGGAACTTGGCAGTTTCAACGCCGCCAAAGAAAAAGGCAAGGTGAGGAGCGAAGGAAAGGACTACGTAATGCAACCCGACGACGTGGTTTTGTTCCGCTTCAACGTATAATTTTTTCAAAAGCCGAATTAATGAAAATCAAGACGCTCCCGAGATGTCGGGGGCGTTTGTTTTTGAAAATGAAAAATCCGTTCGATTTTTGTTTACTTATTATATTTACTTTGTTATAATCTTTTATATATTTTTTCAAACGAGGTATTTCCTATATGAACATGCTCGAAGTCGAAGCAAAATGGAATAAAAAATGGGAAGAGGAAAAAACCTATAAGTTCGATCCGTCGAGAATCGACAAGAAGTATTACGTCCTTGAAATGTTTTCGTATCCGTCGGGCGCAAAGTTGCACGTCGGACACTGGTTCAACTACGGACCGTCGGACAGTTTCGCGCGCTTTAAGCGTATGCAGGGCTACGAAGTGTTCCAGCCGATGGGATTCGACGCGTTCGGTCTGCCTGCCGAAAACTACGCGATAAAAACGGGTATTCATCCCAAAGACAGCACCCTGAAAAACATCGCGACGATGGAAAAGCAGCTTAAAAACATCGGCGCGACATACGATTGGGATTACGAGGTCGTCACGTGCGATCCGAAGTATTATAAATGGACGCAATGGCTGTTTTTGCAAATGTATAAACACGACCTGGCGTACAGAAAGGAAGCGCCGGTCAACTGGTGTCCGTCCTGCCAGACCGTTCTTGCGAACGAGCAGGTCGTCGACGGTTGCTGCGAAAGATGCGGCACGACGGTTGTCCGTAAAAATCTGACGCAATGGTTCTTCCGCATCACGAAATACGCCGAAGAACTTTTGAACGACATCGACAAACTCGACTGGCCCGAAAAAACCAAACTTATGCAAAAACACTGGATCGGTAAATCCACGGGCGGCGAAATCGAGTTCCGGGTGAAAGACAAGGACGTCAGTTTCCGCGTGTTCACGACGCGCGCCGACACGATTTTCGGTATCACGTACGTCGTTCTCGCGCCCGAAAGCCCGCTTGTCGATAAGGTCGTCACCAAAGAAAACAAACAGATTGTCGAAGACTATAAATTGCAGTGCAGCAAAATTAACGAGATTGAACGTCTTTCGTCCTCGCGCGAAAAGACGGGCGTGTTCACGGGAAGTTACGCCATCAACCCGATAAACGGCAGGGAAGTCCCCATTCTCGTTGCCGATTACGTCCTTGCAAGTTACGGCACGGGCGCGGTTATGGGCGTTGCGGCGCACGACGACCGCGACTATGTTTTCGCGAAAAAGCACGGCTTGCCCATCGAAAGAGTAATAAGGAGCAAGGACGGCTCGCCCGACGATCTGCCTTATACCGACTACGGCATAATGTGCAACAGCGGCGAATTTGACGGTATGACCACCGAAGAAGGACGCGTCGCCGTCATCAAAAAACTTGAAAAAGAAGGGAAAGGGGAACTTAAAACCAACTATCGTCTGCGCGACTGGCTTATCTCGCGTCAGCGTTATTGGGGTGCGCCCATTCCCGTTATCCATTGTCCGCACTGCGGCGCGGTGCCCGTCCCCGAAAAGGATTTGCCCGTGGAACTTCCTTACAACGTCAACTTCACGCCCGACGGCGAAAGCCCGCTGAAAAAGTGCGACGAATTTATGAACGTGAAATGCCCCGTTTGTGGCGCGGACGCAAAACGCGATCCCGACACGCTCGACACCTTCGTATGCAGCAGCTGGTATTATCTGAGATACGTCGATCCGAAAAACGACAAGGAAGCGTTCAGCCGCGAAAAGGTTGACAAAATGCTTCCCGTCGATAAATACATCGGCGGAGCGGAGCACGCGTGCATGCACCTTTTGTACGCAAGATTTTTCACAAAAGCGTTAAGGGATATGGGATATCTCGACTTTGACGAACCGTTCAAGTCGCTTGTGCACCAGGGTACGATTTTAGGGCCCGACGGACAAAAAATGAGCAAGTCCCGCGGCAACGTAATTTCGCCCGACACTCTCATCGAAAAGTACGGCAGCGACGCTTTCCGCCTTTACCTTATGTTCGGTTTTTCCTATGTCGAAGGCGGACCGTGGAACGATAAAGGGCTTGAAAGTATCCAGCGTTTCATGGACAGGGTTGAAAGGCTCGTGTGCCACAGTCGCACGTTCTCGTACAACAATAATCCTTTGACCGCTGCCGAAAAGAATATCGAATACGTCAGAAACAACACGATAAAATGCGTCACCGCCGACACCGAAAACTTTGCGTTCAACACGGCGATCGCGCGTATTATGGAATTCACGAACGCGCTTACCGATTACGAAAACAAAGTGTCCGACAAAAACGCCGTCTTTAAGGAGTGCGTCGAAGACCTTGTGAAAGTGCTTGCGCCGTTCGCGCCGCATTTCACGGAAGAACTTTGGGAAATTTTGGGCAACAAAACCACGATTTTCAATACCGAATTCCCGAAGGTCAACGAAAAAGCCCTTATCAAGGACGAACTCGAACTCGCGGTGCAGATTAACAGCCGCGTGAAAGCGAAAATCGTCGTACCGTCCGGCGCGGACAAAGACGAAATCCAAAAAATCGCGATGGATTCCGATGAGGTCAAAGCCCTTCTCGACGGCGCGACCGTGAAAAAAGTTATCGTAATTCCCCATCGCCTTATCAACTTCGTAATATAGGAGACAGATATGATTGACATTAACCTGATTCGCAGCAATCCCGACGCGGTGAAAGCGTCTTTGAAAAAGAAAGAATGCGACGTCGACTTTTCGGAACTTCTCTCGTGGGACGCCGAAAGACGCGCGCTTATTTCCGACGTCGAAAGTCTGAAAGCAAGAAAAAACAAGGTGTCGGCGGACATTCCCCGCTTGAAAAAAGAGGGCAAACCCGTTGACGCAATCTTTGACGAAATGAGAAAAATCGGCGAAGAAATTTCCGAAGACGACAAGAAAATCGACGATTTGCAGGAGAAAATCTTCAATTTCGTCGCGTGTCTTCCCAACCTTCCCGACGACGACCTCGTTGCGGGCGGCAAGGAAAACAACGCCGTACAAAAAGTCATCGGCAAAATGCCCGAATTCGACTTTGAGCCCAAAAACCACGTCGACCTTTGCACAAGCCTGAATCTCATCGACTACGAACGCGGCGTGAAACTGTCGGGCGGCGGATTCTGGATGTACCGCGGCGTCGGCGCAAGGCTGGAATGGGCGCTTCTGAATTTCTTTATTTCGGAGCACCTGAAAGACGGTTACGAATTTATTCTTCCGCCGTTGCAACTCGGCTATAACTGCGGATTCGGCGCGGGGCAATTCCCCAAGTTCTCGGACGAAGTATATTGGCTTGACGTCGACGAAGAGCGAAAGAAAAACCGCTTTATGTTGCCGACTGCGGAAACCGCTCTCGTGAATATTTACTCGGGCGAAATCATCGACGAAAGCAAACTCCCGATGAAAATGTTCGCATACACCCCGTGTTTCAGAAAGGAAGCGGGAAGTTATCGAAGCGAAGAGCGCGGCATGATCCGAGGACATCAGTTCAATAAGGTCGAAATGGTGCAATATACCCACCCCGATCACAGCGACGAAGCCTTTGAAGAACTTGTGAACAAGGCAAGCGGACTCGTCGAAAAGCTGGGGCTTTATCACCGCATATCGAAACTTGCCGCGGGCGACTGCTCGGCGTCGATGGCGCGCACGACCGATATCGAGGTCTGGATTCCGTCGATGGGCATTTTCAAGGAAGTTTCAAGCGTTTCGAACGCGCGCGACTATCAGGCAAGAAGAAACAACACCCGTTTCCGCGACGCCGCAACCGGAAAAACCCGTTTCGTGCATACCTTAAACGGCAGCGGACTTGCGACAAGTCGCATCCTTCCCGCACTTGTGGAACAATATCAGAACGCCGATGGTTCGGTCACGGTGCCCGAAGTTTTAAGGCCGTTTTTGGGCGGACTTGAAGTAATCAAATAATAAAAAACAAACAAAAACGCATTGAAAAACCGCCGTACAACGGCGGTTTTTTTGCGTCCGAAAAAACGTTACAAATCGTATTTTTCAAAACTTTTCGCGCCTTTTTTATACGAAAGCGCGGTGAGTTCTGCGCCAAAAATAATACCCGCAAACAAAATTACGAGTTTTGCGGCAAGGTGAGAGTCGTCCGTCGTCAGGAACACGTCTTTTACGACGGGCGCGTGCGAAAGCACGACGTCGATTGCGACGATTAAAAATCCGAGCGCGCTCGACAAGGCAAAATGTCTGCCGATTTTTTCTGGACTTTTATAATACGCCGTGAAAAACGTCAGGTTGAATATGCCGAAATACAAAAACGCGATTCCGTAAAAAGCAAGCGACGGCATCGAGCCCGCCTGGTTTAAGGAAGTGTTTAAAACAGTGCAGCGAAGGACGGCAAAGGGAATCGTTGCGACAATCGTCAGAAGTTCGAAAATGCAGACGGTGAGTATCCTTGCGCCCACCAAATCGCGCTTTCTTACGGGCAGGTTAAGGCTGTATTCCAGGTCGTGATTTTCACGCGACGAAAGACACATAAAGAATATGCCGAGCGTGGTGTAAAAAAACGACACGAGATATGGATAATTCGGAATAAGCAGCATGAAGGCAAACGACAAAAAAATGTAGTTCATCGGGTGCGCCGCAAGGCGGAATTCCTTGGAAACAAGATTTCTCATAATTCCTCCTTTTCAAGATGCACCATAATGTCTTCAAGCGATGCGTCGGTTGTTTCAACGTTCAAAACAGCGGCTTTATCGGCAGAAATCAACACGCTTAACCCGTCTTTCAGCCGTCTAACGCCGTGCGAGCACGCTGCGATATCGTCCGTGAAAGCGTCCTTTTTAACGAATGCGAGTTTGTATTTTTCCTTGAACGTATCGGTGGGTTCGTTTGCGAAAATCTTGCCGTTTCTGATGTAGGTAATGTCGTCGGCGCACTTGTCGAGATCGGACGTTACGTGCGTTGAAAAGAGTATGGTTTTCCCGTCGTCTTTAAGCGATAAAAACACGTCCAGAAGGTCCTCGCGCGAGACGGGATCGAGCCCCGACGTCGGCTCGTCCAGAATCAAAAGGTCGGCGTTGTGCGACAGGGCAAGCGCCAGCGAATACTTGACTTTCATTCCTTGCGACAACGCCTTTACGGTTTTGTTTTCGTCCAGGTTGAATTTTTCAAGGTAGCCGCGATACGCCGTGTCGTCAAAGTTTTCGTAAAACCTTTTCGTGACGGCGGTTATCGTTTTCAGTTTTTTCGTGACGTAATAATCCGCGCCGCCCGAAACGTAGCCGACGCGGCTTTTGATTTCCTTTTCGTTTTCCGAAAAGTCCTTTCCGAAAAATTTTACCGTGCCGCCGTCTTTATGGACAAAACCCAGAAGACATTTGAGAGTGGTGGATTTTCCCGCGCCGTTTCTGCCGATAAATCCCATAATGCGTCCGCTCTCGACTGAAAAACTCACGTCGTCAAGGGTAAATGCGGGATAAACCTTCGTAAGGTGTTCAATTTCAAGAGTTTTCATTGTCGTTATTAAACACCTTGTCGACGTAACCCGAAACGTATTGTTTCGGCGGAATGGCGATACCGCGCGCGGGATCTCCGAAAAGAATAAGCGTGTCGCCGGGCACAATGCCGAAAACGTCGCGCGCTTCCTTCGGAATGACGATTTGACCTTTCTCGCCGACTTTTACCGTCCAGGCGAATTTGCCGTCTTTTTGCGATTTCATAATTACCTCAAAAGTATGAAAAGTATGATTTGTATAACTTATTTTACGCCGCGCGTTAAAAATTGTCAATAAAAACAATAAAAAACCCCGCTTGCGCGGGGTAAAAAGGATTTTTATTATCTGAATTTTTTTATCTGAAATTCACGACGTTTATCGGCTCTCCGTCAAGATAGGACAAAAGGTTCATAACCGCGGTGTCCATAAGGCGTTTTCGGGATTCCTTCGACGCCCAGGCGATATGCGGCGTGATGATGCAGTTGTCCGCGCGAAGAAGCGGGTTGTCGGGTTTTATCGGTTCTTCCGACACGACGTCGACTGCGGCAAACGAAACTTTGCCCGAGTCGAGCGCGTCTTTAAGCGCATTCTCGTCGATGAGTCCGCCGCGCGAAGTATTGATGACGATTACGCCGTCTTTCATCATATCGAAGGCGTTTTTGTCAAGCATTTTTTCGTTGTCTTTCGTGAGCGGGCAGTGCAGCGACACGATATCCGCGCGGGAGTACAATTCCGCAAGGTCGGCGTATTCGGCGATTTCGCTGTCCAACGACATTATTTTGTCGTAAACGATGACGTGCATGCCGAACGCGTTTGCGATCGTGCCGACGGTGCGCCCGATTCTGCCGTATCCGACAAGCCCCAGAGTTTTTCCTTTCAGCTCGGTAAGCGGATAGTCCCAGAAACAAAAGTCTTTTGAATTTGTCCAGCGGCCTTGTTTTACGGCGTCGCTGTGGTGTCCGACGTGGTGGCAACATTCCAGAATAAGCGCGAAAGTGAACTGCGCGACTGCCGCCGTGCCATAGGTAGGAACGTTGCAGACGGGAATACCGCGCTCGGCTGCGGCGACGGTATCGACGACGTTGAAGCCGGTTGCAAGCACCCCGATGTATTCGATATTCGGGCAGGCGTCCAGAATTTCCTTTGTGATTTTCACCTTGTTCACGATGACCGCCTGATTATTGCCGATGCGTTTGACAACGGTGTCGAAGTCGTCGGGCGTTCTGTCGTACACGGTAAGCTCGCCGAGGTTTCTGAACCCGTCCCACGAAAGGTCGCCGGGGTTTTCGGTAAAACCGTCCAGAATAACGATTTTCATAAGTTCCTCCCTGAAAAAGTGCATGAAGTGCCGGAATTTGCAAAAACATTATTGCATTTTAATTGTACATTAAAAAGCGGGCGGTGTAAATACTCTTTTTCAAGAAAACGACAAAAACGGACGATTTTTTTGCAAAATTATCGGAAAAAATTGTCCTGTTACAGAACTTTTTTGCCTTTTGAATAAACTTCCGTGACTTTTCCGCGCTCGTCGACGACGTTGAACGACGCGTCATATCCAACGGAAAGGGCGGGGATTTCAAGCCCCAAATACTTTCTCGGCGATTCGGTCGCGCAATAAACCGCCTTTTCAAGCGGCACGCCGTAGCGGACGATGATTTCAACCATTTTCGCGATGTTCGTCGTGCTTCCCGCAAGGGCGGATTTGTCTTTGAGATACGCCGCGGTGCCGTCGGCAATTACGGGCGTGTTTTCGCCAAGGATATATTCGCCGACAGGCGCGCCGCACGGGGCAAGGGCGTCCGACACAAGAATGATTTTTTCATATCCTTTGCACTTATAAATGAATTTGAAAAGGTTTTCGCTAATATGCACGTCGTCGGCGATGACTTCCGTATAAATATCGTCAAAGTACATCGCGCACTCGTTCAGCCCGAGATGTTTCGTGATTTTGCCGTCGACGCGGCGGAATCCGCTTGACGCGCAGTAAATATGAGTCGCTCCGTCAAGCCCAACGTCTTTGCAGGCGATAATCTGATCGTCGATACTGTCATCGTGTCCCGCCTGCGCCTTTATGCCGTTTCCGACGATTGCTTTTACGAGCGCGACCGCGTTTTTCGTTGCCGGACACAGCGTTACGATTTTAAGAACGTCCGCGTTTCGGCTGAAAAAATCCGCGTCCTTTTCGTCAAAGTAGGTCATTATGTTTTCAACGGGCTGCGCGCCTTTTTTCGCAATGCTGATGTACGGACCTTCGATATGCGCGCCCAGAATGTCCGCGCCCGACGGCGACAATTTTCTCAGTTTTTCAAAGGCTTTGTCAAGCGCGGTAAGCGGGGTTGCGACAAAGGTCGGAAGGTATGCCCCGATACCGTTTGAAAGAAGGTAATTTCCGATTTCAGACAATGCGTTTTCGCTAAGTTCCGTGACGTCGTGAGTCACCGCGCCGTGCGTGTGAATATCGACGTAGGGCAGCGTAACGTATCGCGGCGCAGATTTTTCGCGCGTCTTTGAAACCTTTGAAATTTTTCCGTTTTCAACGGTTATATCGACGGCGTTATCGGCGATTTTTCCGCCATAAATGAACTTTACGTTTTTAATTTCCATAATAAACCCCGTTTTTTGTCATAATTTGTAAAAGTATATAGTTTCGGGCAGTTGCTCGAAATACAGCGAAACAGCGGCTTTTTTGTTGAAGTCGAGCGTCACGAGAGAGGTTGTTTCAAACTCGTATCTTCTGCCGTCCGAAAGGGAAAGCGCGCACGATTTTTCGTATTCTAAGGTGTCTTTCGGTTTCTTAAAAATTGCCGAAAAAACGCCCGTCTTTTTTTCGACAAGGTTGTCTGTCGTACCTTTTGAAATCTCTTTACCGCAAAATTTCACAGGGAAAGTCGGCGGCACGAGAAAGGTGAGTTTTGCGGCGGAAAACGTCGCGTTTGAAAAATGCAGCGCAAGGCGGTTTTCTTCTTCGACGATTGATATTTTCACAAAATCCCCGTCGTATCCCGAAAAGTCGATATGCGCGGACTTTACCGAACACGACTTGGTTTTCACGTCCGAAAGTGCGTATTCCCCGTCGACGTCGAACCGCGCGGTCAGTTTCCCGTTTTTCACGCCGAACTTTTTTTCTGCCTTTACCGATTTTATAAACGGAACGAGTGACGTATGATTGAAAACTTCCGTTTCGTCAAATGAAAGCCTGACGCCGTATCCGCTGTCAACGATTTTAATCATACCGATATTTTACCCTTTTTGGGGGCGGTAGTCAAGGCGCGAAATCACGTTTGAACGAGTCTTGTCATATATTGAAAAAAATCGTCGGGGGAAAAGGGTGGACAGATGCCGCGCGGAAGTCGATTTATCTCGGCTGAAAAAAAACTTTGAAACGATAAAAGGGAAATGCGACGACGTGTTTGCCGTCGTGAAAGCGAACGCTTACGGACACGGCGCGACGGAAGTCGCGAAAACCCTTGAAGAAAGCGGTTGCAAAAAATTTGCCGTGGCGTCGGTGTACGAGGCGGAAAGTTTAAGGAAAAACGGGATAAACGGAGAAATCGCGATACTCGGCTTTTGCGAGGATTTCGGGCTTGCCCGCGAAATTGCCGCCCGTCCGCTCGTGTACGACGAACACACCCTTTGTCTTGCGAAAAAGTACGACGCGGAAGTTTTCGTAAAAATCAATACGGGAATGAACAGGCTCGGATTTTCGACAATCGGCGAAACGGCGTCCGCCGTGAAAAACCTGCGGGTTCTCGGAGTGTTCACTCATCTTTCGTCGGCGGACGGCGACGACGCAACCGACCGCCGCATTACCGAGGCGCAGATAAAAAACTTTATGGAAGCGGAACTTGTCGTCAAAAACGAAAAGGACGTCCCCTTTTATGCCGAAAACAGCGCGGCGCTCATAAAGTACGGCAGATTTTTCGACGGCGCGAGAATCGGAATCGCGCTGTACGGCGTAAATCCCGTCCCGGGCGACAAAACGCCGCTTTTGCCCGTGATGACTTTTCGCGCGGCGGTAATTGCGATAAACACGGTGAAAAAGGGCGACTTTATCGGGTACTCGCGCGGGTATCGGGCGAAAAAAGATATGCGCGTCGCGATAATATCGACAGGTTACGCCGACGGACTCCCTCGGGCGTTGTCGAACAAGGGAATGATTTTCTGCAACGGGCAATTTCTGAAAATCGTCGGAAAAGTTTCGATGGACAGCGTTGCCGTCGACGCGGGCGACGCGGACGTGAAAATTATGGACGAAGTTGTCGTTTTCGGCGACGAGATAACGGTCACGGACGTCGCAAACCGCGCGGATACTCTGCCGTACGAGATCCTGACGGGCGTTTCTGAAAGGGTGAAAAGGGTTTATAAAAACCCGTAATGCCGAAGGCACATCTCGCCGCAGGCTCACCACGCCGCAGGCACACCACGCAGCAGGCTCACCACGCCGAAAGGCACATCGCGCCGTAAGGCACAAAAAAGCCCCGCAAAAGCGGGGCGTTTTTAACGGATTATTACTTTTATTACTTGTTGTTTTTGATGAAATCTTTAAGTTTTTTGGTTTCCATCTTCCAGTAAATCGTCTTAATCGGCGGGCAGATCGCAAACAGGAATCTTGCGAAGGTGAACAGTCCGCAGGGGTAAACGGATTTCTTCTTGCGTTCGATACCCTTTACCATTTTCTTTGCCACGTGAGCGGGGCTTTGTACGGGGAAGGGTTTCTTGAACTCCTTGGGATTTGCGGTTTTGAAGAAGTTCGTATTCGTTGCGACGGGATACAGGCAGGTCATCGTCACGTTTTCGGGAAGTTCCAGACGAAGACCTTGCTGGAAGCCTTGCGTGCCGAACTTCGACGCCGAATACACGCAGTAGCCGGGCATAGCCATCTGACCGATTGCGGAAACGGTGATGCAGAAGTGTCCGTCGCGGCCTTTTAAGAAATCAAGGTATTTGCCATAGGTGTACATCGGCGAAATCGTATTGACCTGAAACATTCTGTTGACGCGATCCCAATCGGCGTAGTTGTACTGTTCGTAATAAGGGAAGCCGGCGTTTGCATAAAAAATGTCGATTGTGCCGAGTTTTTCTTTTGCGACCTCAAAGATTTTGTCGACGCCTTCCTTGTTGCCGACGTCGCATTGCATGGGGAAGACCTTGCTTTGGTCGAACGTGGAAATGACGTCCGTTTTAAGGTCGACGGCAAGGATTTTGTTGTTGCCTTGCACAAGAAGTTTCAATGTTTCGAGACCGATACCGCTGTTTGCGCCGGTCAGAACGATTTTTTTACCGGTAATCATAAATTTGCTCCGTATTATTTTAATAACAACATAATAGCACAACGCCGAAAAAATGAAAAGCGTTTTGAAAAACGAAATTGCCGCGGGGCGTTAATTTCCCGCAAGATTGTTTGACTTTAATATAAAATATTTATATAATAAATAAAAATCGGAAAAGGGAGAAGAAAAGACGATATGCTGACCGTAAATTACGTTGACGACGACGATGAATTGATGAGAATTTACGACCGCGCGGGGGTGACGGGCGCAAACACGAGCGGTATCAACGCGGTGCTCTTCGACGACGACGAGGGCGTGGGCGTATGCAAAATGGTGCTTCGCGACGAAGGGATCCTTATTGTATCTTTCGACGTCGCAAAGGACAAGGCGGAAGATCCGTCGGTTTCCGATTTCTTTTTCAGGACGATTCTTTTCAAACTGTCGATGAGCGAAGTCAATATTCTTGTTGCGCCCGACGACAGGCTTGAAAAATTCGGATTCAAAAAACAAGGAGATTTGATGGTTGTTGCCGCGCGGGACGTAGTTTTCCCGTCGTCTTGCGGCGGAAATCACCAAATTGATAATTAACCGAATAAAATCGGCGTATAAAGCGTCGATTTTTCCATTAAGGAGCATATATGGAAGAATTTGCAAAACCAACCAACTTTATTGAAGACATCATTGACGCCGACCTTAAAAGCGGCAAGCATACGTTCATAGCGACGCGTTTCCCGCCCGAACCGAACGGGTATCTGCATATCGGCCACGCAAAAGCCGTCTGCATAAATTTCGGCATTAAGGAAAAATATCACGGCACGTGCAATCTGCGTTTCGACGACACCAACCCGTCGAAAGAAGACGTCGAATACGTCAACAGCATTCAGGAAGACATAAAGTGGCTGGGTTTTGAATGGGACGCGCTTTATTATGCGTCCGATTACTTTGAAAAAATGTATTCGCTTGCGGAAGGGCTTATCGAAAAAGGGCTTGCGTACGTCTGCGATTTGTCCGCGGAAGAAATCAGCAAAACCCGCGGCACGCTTACCGAGCCCGGCGTAAACAGCCCGTACCGCGACAGAAGCGTGGAAGAAAACCTGCGACTTTTCCGGGAAATGCGCGCGGGAAAATACGATGACGGCGAAAAGGTTCTCCGCGCGAAAATCGACATGGCGGCGAACAATATTAATATGCGCGATCCCGTCATTTACCGTATCGTGAAAGCGCCGCACCACAGACAAGGCACAAAATGGGTGATTTATCCCATGTACGACTTCGCGCATCCTTTGGAAGACGCGATCGAGGGTATCACGCACAGCTGTTGCAGTCTTGAATTTGAGGATCACCGTCCCTTGTACGACTGGGTTGTCGAAAAGTGCGGATTTAATCCCCGCCCGAGGCAAATCGAGTTTGCAAGGCTCAACCTTACCCACACGATTATGAGTAAGCGTTATCTTCGTCAGCTTGTCGAAGACGGCGTGGTCGAAGGGTGGAACGATCCCCGTATGCCGACGTTAAGCGGTATGCGTGAAAGGGGATATCCCGCGGAAGCCATCCGCGATTTTTGCTCCCGCATCGGCGTGGCGAAGGCAAACAGCGTCGTCGATATCGCGCTTCTGGAACACTGCGTCCGCGAAAACCTTAACGAAAACGCAACGCGCGCAATGGCCGTTCTGAAACCGTTGAAACTCGTTATCGAAAACTATCCCGAAGGGGCGACGGAAACCGTCGAAATCGAAAACAATCCCAACAAAGAAGGCGCGGGTACTCACACCGCGACTTTCAGTCGCGAACTTTTCATCGAAGAAAGCGACTTTTCGCTGAATCCTCCCGCAAAATATTTCCGCTTAAAACCCGGCGGAATGGTAAGGCTCAAAGGCTCGTACATCGTCGAATACACCGGTTGCGACGTCGACGAAAACGGCAACGTCAAAGAAGTGCGCTGCAAGTATATCGAAGACAGCAAATCGGGCGGCGCGAACGCGGGCATCAAGGTCAAGGGCGTAATACACTGGGTGAACGCAAACGACTGCGTCGACGTAACGGTAAATCGTTTCGATTATCTTATCAACGACGTCGAAGGCGACCTTATGGATCGCGTCAACAAGAACTCGAAGACGGTTGTCCGCGCGAAAGCCGAAAAATTCATCGTCGAAAACGCAAAGGCGTACGATCGCTTCCAGTTTATGAGACAGGGCTATTATATGGCGGTAAGCACTTTCGACAAATCCGCGCCCGTGTTCAACGAAGTCGTGGGGCTGAAAGACAGCTTCAACAAATAAGACAAAAAAAGAAAAACGCCGTCAACTTTTTTACGAAAAGCGTTGATATGTAAACTATTTTAGTTTATAATAGTTAAGAAGTATCTTGAAACCACGACGGTTTTTGCGTGATTTCGACCATTGTTTAAGGAGATAAATTATGGCAGTATGTAAAACTTGCGGTTCAGTAGTCCATCAGGGCGACTCGTTCTGCCCCGTTTGCGGACAAGGCCTGTTCAATCCCGAAGACGCGCTTATCTGTTCGGCTTGCGAAACGCCGAATGCGCCCGGGACGCGCTTTTGCAAACATTGCGGCGCGGTGCTTCTGAGAAAGCCCAAGACGGTTCAATGTCCCGTATGCGGCAGCGAAAACGCCGAAGACGCCTTATATTGCACGGCTTGCGGCAGCGAAATGCCCGGCGATTTCGAAAAAGAGTTCGAGGTGGAAAGCATCGAAAGACTGCAAGCGGTTTTGCCGCTCATCCACTCTTATGCGGAAAAGTTCAACGGAGAATTTGACAAACTTTCCGAAGAAGAATTGAAAAATTCCACGTACGTTTGCCCGGTATGCGGCAAGCGCAACAGCATTTCCGACGAAAAGTGCCGTCGTTGCGGCAGAGATAAGAACAGAAGTCTGTACCTTGCAAGCAAGCAACGTATTCCTTCGTTCGAAGACGCCGTCGAGGTGCCCGACGTACCGCACACTCCCGTGGTCGAGCCCGTATTCCCGGTGAAAGCGGACAAAAAGCCTGAGTTTATAAACGGTAAAAAGTCTGCCGACAGCAAACCCGTAAGGGGCGGCGGACAAGCCGGTTACGCAGGCGGCTATGCTTATTCGGGCGACGGATTTATGCAAAATTCGCCCATAGTACAGCCCCTTGCAATCGTTCCGTACGTCACGCAGGAACAGCCCTTGTGGCAGTATGCGTCCAAGGCGGATTATGAAAGAATGCGTCGTAATAACGCAAAAAAATAACGGGGGAATTATGGATAAAAAAACAGAAAACGTTAAAAACGAAAAAGTCGTATTTTACGCTCCGTTGCCGGTCAACAAACCGTATCCTATCATAAGACCCAGCGAAAAAATCCAACTTCAACCCACGGTAAATCCCGTTGCGATCGTTCCTTATCTGTCCGCGGGTGAGGAAGAAGAAACCGTCGCGCAGTCTGCGGCGGAACAACAGACCGTTGCCGCAAGAAAGACGGAAAAACGCGCGTCGGCACGTGTGTCGGGCGTTCTTATGCTTATCATCGCCACGCTGTCGATAATTCTGTTCGGGGTGTCGTTCGCGGCGAAATATCCCATTGCAGGGGCGGAAAAATACATCAGCCTTAAATACTTTGCCGATATATTCGACGTGATGCTCAAAACGCACGAGTTTGCAAAGTTCGACGTTGTTTTCGCGCCGTATCTTATCGCCATCGCCTACGTTGCGATAGCCGTCAACTTCATTTTGTCGATAATTGCGATTTCCACGGGAAAGAGAATAGGATTTACCCTTTGCGCGGTCATAGCGTTCCTGTGCTTTGTCGTCGCGGCGTTTTACGAGATGAAATTCTTCTCTCAGATCAAAAATCTGGGCAATCTGCTTTCGCGCGATTGCGGTTGGCCCTCGATAATGCTGATTATTATCGGCGGCGCAAACCTTGTGTTCGCATTCGTCTGCAACATTATTTGTCCTAAACACAGAATTCAGGAAACTGTCGAGTTTTAAGCGGAGGTTATATAATGAAAAGAAAAAACAAAAAAGTAGTTGCCGAATCTTTGCCCGTGAGCGCGGAAGAAACCATTAAAAACGCCCGCGCGGAAATGAAGGACGAAGATTTTTCGGAACTCAGAATTCAAAAGTCCGAAGCAACGCCCATTCCGCAGGGGAAACCCGCGGCGGCTGCTCCCGCTCCGCAAAACGCACAAAAAGTCCCGCCCGAGGTTGCAAATCCCGTCGAATATGCGGTGATGCGTCCCGTGGCAGGCGGTCTTCAACCCATAATCGCACCCCGCGGTCAGGTTCAGCTTAACCCCGTCGTAGTGCCTGTGGCGTTCGTGCCGTACGCAACGCAAAACCAACCCGTTTTGCAAATCGACAATAAACCCAAACAGCAACAACCGCTGCCCGAAGTCAAGGATCAACCCCTTGATAAAAAAGCGGCGCGCGCGGCGAAACGCCGCGATAAAAAGCCCGAGTTTGTCGGGGATGACCTTTCCGCAGAAAATGCAATCAAGAAAACGAAAGCCAAAAACCGCGCGTTTGCGGCAATCCTTTTCGTTATCACCCTTGGATTCTTTGCGTTTGTCATTCTCAACCACTTTGCGGACAAACTTAAAATCACAAGCCTTGCGCTTGCCCCCGGCGAGCCTGATATCATTGCCGGCTGGATGAACTTCAATACAAGCAACCTTATCGCACAAGTTCCGTTGTTCCTTTACACCGCGGTGTGCGCGATCGCTCTTGCGACGCTTATCGTGGAATTCGTGGGGCTTTGCAACGGCAGAGGATATCACATCTGGATTTCCGCGCTTATTCTGTTCGTATTGACGGTGGCGGGCGCAGTTATCTGTGCAACCGTTCCCGCATTCAAAGAGCTTAACGTTCCTTTGAACCCGATTGCGAAGGGCAGCTTCGTATGGCGTCTTGCGATGGTGTCGGTGGTATTTTTGATTTTCGCGCTTTGCTTCATTCCAAGGAAGCCCAAGTTCGATAACGACGACGATTTAAGCGATCTGATTTAACAAAAGACAAAGAAAAATCCCGCGGAGCCCGCGGGATTTTTGTTTGCGCTTTTTCGTTTTGTTCGTTTAATATTCTACGCCGGGGATTTCTTCCCATTCAAGGACTTCTTCCCACGTCTTGCCGTGGTCGATGCAATAAGAATACAACGCAATCGTACTTTGTCCGAATTTTTCAGCGAAAATCGAATTGCCCATTACCATATATAAGGGCACCAAATCTCCGCCTATAATTTCCACGTAATCTTTCTCAATTCCGTTCATTCTTTTATCTCCTTCGTATTATTATTTGTCGGAACAATTATTTATTAAAAAATGTCGTTTCCTTTTGAGTCCACGCCGACGACGCACTCGAACCCTTCGACTTCGAGTTTCGTTACCGCTTCCGACAAAAGTTCCGGAAAAGCGATGACTTCCGCCGACTTAATCGCCGATTTATAAAACGCGCCCGCTCCGCCGATTGCGACGAAGTAAACCGCGCCGTTTCGTTTTATCGCGTCGATTACCGCGCGCGTGCGCGCGCCTTTACCTATTATACCTTTAAGTCCCGCGTCCAGCATATCGGGCGTATAAACGTCCATGCGTTTCGACGTCGTGGGGCCGCAACTGCCGTATGGTTCGCCGTCTTTTGCGGGAGTCGCGCCCGTGTAATAGACAAACGAATTCCGAAGGGGGAAAGGCAAGGGCTCATTGTCTTTCATAAGGGCGAAAATCTTTTTGTGAGCGGCGTCGCGCGCCGTGTAAATCGTGCCGCTTATCGACACGATATCGCCCGCATTCAGCGTTTGCAGTATTTCAATATCGCTTGTATCGACCTTAATCATTTATCCCTCGATTATTCTTTCGCCGTGGCGCGAGCAATGGCATTGTACGGTGACCGCGACGGGCAGTCCCGCAATGTGGGTGTTTTCCGTTTCGATAAACACGCGAAGGGCGGTAACGTCGCCGCGGAAGCCTTCCGCACCGATGCCCAGAGCGTTGATTTTTTCAAGCATTTCCTTTTCAAGGGAAGAAAGATATTCGTCGGGGTTTTCTTTGTCCAAGTCGTTCAAAAGGGCGTGCTTGCTCATAATCGCCGCCTTTTCCATCGTGCCGCCGACGCCGACGCCCAAAATCACGGGCGGACACGGGCAACTGCCTGCGTCTTTCACCGTTTCCACAACCTTTTCGACCACGCCTTCGACGCCGTCCGCAGGAGTTAGCATAAAAAGCCGCGACATATTCTCGCTGCCGAATCCTTTCATCATGCAGGAAACTTTCACTTTGTCGCCTTTCACGACGCGCGTGTGGATAATCGCGGGGGTGTTGTCGCCCGAGTTTTTGCGGGAAAGCGGATGCACGGACGATTTGCGGAAGTTTTCATACGCTTGTCTTACGCCGTCGTTTACGGCGTCTTCGACGTATTTCCCGGAAAGCGCGACGTCCTGCCCGATTTCCAGGAATACGACGGCAAGCCCCGTATCCTGACATACCGGCGAGTTTGTATCCCGCGCGATTTCGGCGTTTTCGGTCAGGACTTTCAGTGCGAAACTTTCGCGTTCGTTTGCGCCTTTTGCCGCTTTCAGACGGCAATATACTTTTTCGTCAAGGTGCGTTCCGATGTTTTCAAAAATTTCCCTGACCGCGTTTTCGATTTTTATCGTGTCGATTATCATACTTCACCTTTTTACCGATATAGTATAACATAATATCGCTTGTAAAGCAAAAAAAACCGTGATACAATATTAAACGAGGTTAATATGTCACTGAGAATAATGTCGATCGCCAGCGGCAGTCACGGGAACTGCACTTATATCTCGTCGGAAACGACGCATATCCTTGTGGACGCAGGGGTAAACTTGAAAAGAATTTCAGACGCGTTGAAGACAATCGGCGTGGGGATTACGGATTTGTCGGGCGTCGTCATAACGCACGAGCACGACGACCATATTTCGGGACTTTCCGCACTTTCAAACGCCGGTGTCAAGGTGTACGCGCACGAGCGGGTTATGCCGCATATCGCGCGCCGAATAGGGCCGATTCCGTTTGAAAACGTAGATTTTTTCGACGCGGGGTTTGAAATCGGCGATATTGCGGTTTATCCGTTCAGAATACCGCACGACACGGTATATCCGCTTGCGTATACGTTCGTGTCCGGCGGCGCAAGGGTTTCCGTCGCAACCGATATCGGTCATATAACCGAAGGAATTTTAAGTAATTTGAAGGGTAGTCAGGTAGTATTGCTGGAAGCGAATCACGACGTGGAAATGCTGATGAAAGGCTCGTACGCGCAACGGCTCAAAACGCGTATTTCGGGCGCAAACGGGCATATTTCCAACGATTGCGCCGCAAACGTCGCGACCGTCCTTGCACACAGCGGGCTGAAAACGCTGATTCTCGGGCATATGTCCGAGGAAAACAACTGCCCGGAACTTGCTTTTTCGACGGTATTGTCCGCCCTTGACGCAAACGGGTTTTCGGACAAAGTCCGCGTCGAACTTGCATATCAGAATAAATGCGGAGAACTTATCGAAGCCGATGAAAAATAAGAATTTCAAATTTTCAAATACGGGCAACGCGTTTCTCGTTGCGTTTGCGACCTTTTACGTTCTGAGCCTTATTTACGAATTTTCTTTCCGTTTTACAAGCGGAATGAGCGGAGCGGCGGCGTGGTGTCAGTATCTTATCAACCCCGTTGCGTTCATAGGCTCGATGCTCGTTTACGCAAAGCGTAAAAACGTCGACGTCGTGTCCGCGACGAAACTCAACAAAAAAATCGGGCTGAAACAAATCGGCATACTTTCGCTGTTGTCGGTATGCTGTATTATGGCGTTTTTGCCTGTGTCGAACATATTTTTGGACATACTTTCAAGGCTCGGGTTCGATATGAGCCTTAATATCGTCGATACGACGGCATCGGTCGGCGCATACTTTTTGGGATTGTTGCTGCTTGCGGTGCTTCCCGCGTTTGCCGAGGAGTTTCTGATGCGCGGCGTCGTCCTGAACGCGGCGTCGAGAAAGCGCGATTACTCCTATGCGATTCTTATCACCGCGGGTATGTTCTCGCTCATGCACGGCAACCCGATACAGACGGTGCATCAGTTTTTGCTGGGCGCGGTGCTTGCCTACGTCGTGCTTGTGTCGAAGTCGCTGTGGGCGGGGATTTTCCTGCATTTCTTCAACAACTTTTTAAGCCTGACGCTGGAATACCCGTACGAAGCGATTATGAAAAATACAAGTTTGGGCTCGTTGCACGTCGGATATCGGTATCTCATCTGGATTGTGGCGATACTTTTAGGCGGCACGCTCGTCGTATATCTTCTGAAAAAGTTCACGAAAGTAAGCGCGCCGAAACGCGTTGAAATTTTGCCGGATAACGCCGAAGTCATCGACGTTTACGAAAATAAGGACGGCGTTTATTCCACCGAAAAGACCTTGTCCGTTAAAGCACAAGAAAGCAAAAACGACTTTGCGGCAGCATTTAGGGATTTGTGCGGAATTTTCAAAAAAGGCGGATTAAAGGCTGCTTATAATAAGATAAACACCATAATCCGTGATATTACGCCCGAGGACGATGAAATGACCGAGATGTCGCGCGAGGACTTTTTCCCGTCGAATATCAAGCTTGTTTACGTCATTCTCGCGGTAATTTGGATTATCTCGCTGGTCAGCGGATTTTTGAATTGATGACAAAACGTTTCGTAAAAAACGGCATATACGCGTTTTCGATGCTCCTTATCGCAATCTTTCGTATTATGGTGTCTGATGGGGTTTTGTCGGGGTTGTCCGTGCTCGGTGCCGACGCCGTGTGGAGCGTCGTCGTGCAAGTCGGATTTATGGGCGTGGTGCCGCTTTTACTATACGTAATATATCTTAAATTTTCCCGGGACAAGCACGCCTTAAAAACAATCGCGGCGGAGTTCAAGTACGACTCGTTGCCCGCTAATAAAAGTTGGGTTTATATTTTCCTGATTTCGATTTTCGCAACCTTTATGGTGACGTGTTTGTCAAACGTCTGGTACAACCTTATTTCGGTTATCGGCTACACTCCCTCGGTTTCAAAACCGCTTATTTACGACAACGCAGGCGTACTCATGGCGGATATCGCGCTCACGGCGATTCTTCCCGCGACGTTTGAAGAGTTCACAAACCGCGGACTTTGTTACGGCGCAAACGAAAACACGCGGTTTCCGACTTTTGCGATAATTCTTTCGGCATTGATGTTCGCGCTGATGCATACGAACGTCACGCAGGTGTTTTACACGTTCTTCTTCGGGCTTATCACGGGCGCGCTCGTGTACGTCACGAAAAGTATATATCCCGCGATGTTTTGCCATTTCGTCAACAACTTCGTTGCGGTGATGCGCGATTACGGACGGCAAACGGGAAAAGGCTTCGACTTTCTGAACAAGGCGTACGGTTATCTGCTTGGCACGACCAAAGGCGGCATAATCGCCACGATATTGTTTGTTCTCGTTGCGTTTTTGATGTTCGTACTGTTTTTGAAGACGTCGGTTATCGAGAGCGACAAAAGGATCGAAAAAGGCAAAGAAGTCGCGTTTTGCAAGGAAGAGACCGCACGGCTTGATAACGCGCCGCTGTATTTTGCGATAACGCTGAATACGCTTATTACGATATTTACCTTTGTATGGGGGGTTATAAGATGAAAATCAACGTCGTGTGCGTGGGCAAGATAAAAGAAAAGTATTTTACGGACGCGATAAACGAATACGCAAAAAGAATTTCAAGGTTTGCGGAGTTCAGGGTTATCGAGTGCGCGGAATTCCCCGTGAAAAACCAAAGCGCGGCGGAAGTATTGCAGTCTGTCGAAAAGGAAGGCGAGAAAATACTCGAATGTGTCAAAGGGTATGTCATATTGACAGCGATTGACGGGAAAATGCTGGATTCCGTGGAGATTTCGCGCTTAATGAGTGTCAAAATGACAGAGGGTGTTTCCGAGATAACTTTCGTCATCGGCGGCAGCAACGGCGTGAGCGACAAAGTGAAAAACCGCGCCGATTTCAAAATTTCTTTCGGGAAAGCGACTTATCCCCATCAGCTTATGCGCGTGATTTTGTCGGAGCAGATTTACCGCGCGTTTTCGATAATGAATAATCTGCCGTACCATAAATAACTTTTATTATTACTTCAAATCAGGTCAAACGAAAACGTTTGTTCATATTATGTCGTATGATTTACGCGTACGACGATTTATTGAACGACCTTAAAACAAGAAAAAATTATTTTTCAATCGGACAAAGCGTGTTTTCGCGCGAAATTTTCGCATTTGTTAAAGGACGGGGGAATCCGCACTCGCTGATATTTGGCGGGATTCACGCAAGAGAGTGCGTTACCGCCGACGTCGTGATGCGACTTTACGATAATTACGACGAAAGTTTGCCGGCGATATGTTTCGTGCCGCTTGTAAACCCGGACGGCGCGATGCTTGTGAAATATTCGCTTGACGGGGCGGAGTTTTCGTCGCGCGAATTTTTGAAACGGGTGAATAATAATTCAACGGATTTTTCAAAGTGGAAAGCAAACGGGCGGGCGGTTGACCTTAACGTCAACTTCGACGCGGACTTCGGAAAAGGCGAAAGCAACGTGTTTTATCCCGCGCCCGAAAACTACGTCGGTGAGCGTCCGTTTTCCGAGCCCGAAACGCTTGCTATGAAAAAATTGACCTTAAAATTCGGCTTCAAAGCGGCGATGTGTCTGCATACGAAGGGAAATCTTATCTATTATGGCTATAAAAAATTGAAATGTTATAAAAATTATGTTAAAATGATTGCAGCCGCAACCGGACTTCCCGTCGTGACCAGCGACGGCAGCGCGGGCGGTTACAAGGACTGGTTTTTGAAAAACGGCTTTGGATTTTCGATAACGGCGGAACTCGGCGACGACTATCTTATGCACCCGATTTCACGCGATTACACGGCGGAATTTGCGAAAATCCTTGAAAACACGCCGAAAATCCTTGCAAAAATCGGTGAAGAAATATGGATGAAAAGTTTATGCGCCGCGCAATCGAGCTCGCAAAACAGGCGGAAACTTTCGACGAAGTCCCCATCGGCGCGGTCATCGTCCTGAACGGAGAGATCGTCGCGGAAGGCAACAACAGAAAAGAACGGGACAATTCGGCAATTTCGCACGCGGAAATCGTCGCGCTTAAAAACGCCAACGAAAAACTCGGCTGGTATCTTTCGGACTGCGAAATGTACGTGACGCTCGAACCGTGCGCGATGTGTGCGGGCGCGCTTATAAACAGCAGGCTGAAAGCGGTTTACTTCGGCGCGTACGACCAAAAAGCCGGCTGCTGCGGCACTCTTTACGACCTTCCGACGGACAAGCGGTTCAACCACAGACTCCACGTCGAAGGCGGCATCTTAAAAGACGAATGCGCCGCGCTCCTCTCGGAATATTTCAGAAAAAAACGCAAAAAAGACAGCGACATACAAGGTGAAAAATGATTATTATCGGTCTTGGCAACAAAGGACTTTCCTATAAAAACACATATCACAACATGGGTTTCGACGTCGTGAGCAAACTTGCGAAAGAGCTGGGCGTCAGGTTTTCGCATACCGAGTGCAAGGCAAAAACCGCCGTTACGAACGTGAACGGGAAACGCGTCGTCCTTGCAAAACCCGAAACGTATATGAACCTTTCCGGCGAGTCGGTCAGGGAACTTATGGGGAAATATAAGGAAACGGCGGACGGCATAATCGTGATTTACGACGATATCGACATCGCAATCGGCACGATCCGCGCAAGGAACGCGGGAAGCGCGGGCACGCACAACGGAATGCGGAACATCGTGGAATGCTTGAACGGCAACACTGCTTTCAAGCGTATCCGCATCGGCACGGGATTCGACCACGGCAACGTGCCCCTTTACAACGTCGTGTTGTCGAAAGTCAAGGGCGAAAACAAAACGCTTGTCGACGCCTCGACCGACTTTGTCGCAAACGAACTTTTGTCGTTTTTGAAAGACGGCGACTTTGACAAACTTATGAGAAACGTCAACGGATTTAAGCCCGAATGACGAAAAATATAAAAACGAAATGTACGACTTTTTGAGACTCGAAAACTTAAAAGGCGACTTCAAAAACCTTCTCGACGCAGTACGGGGTGGCAAAGCCACCACGGCGTTTTCGCTTGTCCAAGGAGCAAAAAACCACGTTACAAGCGCAATTCCGGGCGTTAAACTGTTGATTGTGCCGGATAGACTTGCCGCAGAAACCGCATACACTCGTCTGAAAGCGTACGTGAACGACCGCGTCGTGTTTATCCCCGACAAGGACGACGTACTCTTGAACAGAAAAGCGGGCTCGGTCGGACTCACGGGAAGAAGAATCGAGGCGTTGACGCGCCTCATACAAAACAAAGCGGAAATCGCGGTTATCCCCGCCGAGGCGCTTTTGCAGTATTATCCCAACGTCGATGCGTTCAGGGCGGCGCACGTTACCCTTATGAAAGAAGAAGAGTACGCGCCCGAAAAAGTCGCGAACAAACTTGTGTCGATGGGTTATACCCGCGTCGAAAGCATGTCCGACCGCGGCGAGTTTTCGTTGCGCGGCGACGTTCTGGACGTATATCCCCTTGCAAGCGAATACCCGATAAGGATAAGTTATTTCGACGACCTTGTCGAAAGCATAAAATTTTTCCGCCCGGAGACGATGGAAAGCGTGAAAGAAATCGGACACGTCACGCTGTCGCCGGCAACCGACGTACTCATCACCCGCGACGAAGCCGACAAAATCATCGGAAAAATCAAAAAACACCGCACGACGAACGGCGGAGCGAACGACGTAATCGACGACGTCATCGGCAGGCTTGAACTTAATCCGACCGACAGAAACCTTGTGTGGATAACGCCGTTTATCGACGAAAGAAGCGTGATTTTCGATTATCTTCCGCGCGACGCGACGATTATCGTGGACGAGCCGAAACTTTTGTACGACAAGTTGGAACTTATCGAAAAGGAACACTCGTCAAGGGTAAAAAGCCTTGTCGAAAGCGGCGAAGTACTGCCGATTCATAAGGAGTCGATTTTAACGCGCGCATACGCGCTGACGTATATAAGGGTGATGAAGCGGCTTGCGTTCCAGCAGTTGACCGCGCTCAATCCCGTGTTCGAGTCAAGCGCCGTATATACGCTCAAATCGCAGCAGCCCGCAAAGTATTATCTTGACCGCAACGTGCTTTACACCGACGTCAAAAATTTCAATGCGACGGGCTACAAAGTCATGCTTTGCTGCGGCGACGAAAACCGCGCGAAAAACGTGTCGAAATCGCTCAAAGAAAACGATATTTACGCAGAGTGCGACGAAGATTTTTCACGCAGTAAAATCATTGCGACAAAAGCCCCGATACGCGTCGGATTTATATATCATCAGGCAAAACTCGTCGTCCTCGGAATGGACGAACTTTTTGGCAAAATCGGACAGAAAACAGAGTTAAGCAAACCAAAAACGGGGTTTATCCAGTTAAAAACGGGAGATTACGTTGTTCACGAGCAATACGGAATCGGCGTTTGCGAAGGCTCCGACCGCATCACCGTCAACGGGATAACGCGCGATTACGTCGTGCTTCGTTACCGCGACGGCGGAAAACTTTTCGTGCCCATCGACCAGATGGATATGCTGACGAAGTTTTCGGGCGGAGAAACGCCGAAACTCAATAAACTCGGCGGCGACGAATTCAAAAAAACCAAAGAAAAAGCGAAGGCGTCGATACGTAAACTTGCCTTCGATCTGCTGAAACTTTATCAGGAACGCGAAAAGCAAAAAGGATATAAATATTCCCCCGATACGCCGTGGCAGCGCGAATTCGAGGAAAATTTTGAATACGACCTGACCGACGACCAGGATCGCGCCGTCCGCGAAATCAAGGACGATATGGAAAAAGGGCGCGTGATGGACAGGCTTGTCTGCGGCGACGTCGGCTATGGCAAAACGGAAGTGTCGTTCCGCGCGGCGTTCAAAACGGTCATGGACAACAAGCAGGTTGCGATTCTTGCCCCGACGACAATCCTTGCAAAACAGCATTTCAACACCTTAAACGCAAGGTTGCAGGGATTCGGGATAAAGACGGTACTTTTATCAAGGCTTCAATCGGACAAGGAAATCGACCGCTCGCTCAAAGAAATCGAAGACGGCGTGGTAAGTATCGTCGTCGGCACGCACCGCATACTGTCGAAAGACGTCGCGTTCCACGATCTCGGACTTTTAATCCTTGACGAAGAACAGCGTTTCGGCGTGGAGCACAAAGAAAAACTGAAAACGGTGAAAAAGGACGTCAACGTTTTAACGCTTACCGCAACGCCGATCCCGAGAACTTTGAATCTCGCGCTGAGCGGAGTCCGCGACATAAGTCTTCTGGAAACCCCGCCGAAAAACCGTTTGCCCGTGCAAAACTACGTCGTCGAATACAGCGACGGGCTGTTGAAAGACGCCGTGATGCGCGAAGTGAGCCGCGGCGGACAGGTATTTATCCTTTACAACTACGTCGAATCCATCGAGGCGTTTGCCGAAAAGGTCAGGAAACTCGTTGACGGCAAAGCAAGGGTGATGGTGGCGCACGGTCAGATGGGCGCGGGCGAACTTGACAAACGAATGACGTCGTTTTATCAAAGGGAAGCGGACGTGCTTATCGCAACGACGATTATCGAAAACGGCATCGACCTTCCCGACGCGAACACGCTTTTCGTCATCGACGCCGACAGATTCGGGCTTTCGACTTTGTATCAGTTAAGGGGCAGAGTCGGCAGAAGCGGCGCGCTTGCCCACGCATATTTCACGACGCGGCTTAACAAAGTCCTGACCGACGACGCCGTAAAACGCCTTACCGCGCTTACCGAATACAGCGACTTCGGCAGCGGATTCAAAATATCGCTGCGCGACCTTGAAATAAGGGGCGCGGGAACTTTCCTCGGCGCGGAACAGCACGGCCATATCGAAAAGGTCGGCTATGAACTGTACAGCAAAATTCTGAAAGAAACCGTGGAAGAAATCAAAAACGGCGGCGTAAAGAAAGAAAACAACGTGCTTATCAAAATCGACGTTGACGCATACGTCCCCGAAGACTACGTGGGCGACGGCGACAAAATCAGGGTATACAAGCGCATTTCGGAAGTTACGAGCGTGAAAGAAAGGGACGAACTTATTGCGGCGCTGTCCGACGTATACGGCCCTGTGTCCGCGCCGCTTAAAAACCTTATCGACATCGCGCTTCTGAAAAGCCTTGCCGGCGAATACGACGTCGAAAAAATCGTCGCGACGAAAAAAGGCGCGGCATTCGTGTTCCGCGACGCGAACGTTTTTAAGGAGCAAAACCTGCTTTCCGCCGTGGCAAAACTTACCGAAGACGTCGTGCTGACGGCGACCGTTCCCCCGCAACTGTTGTTCAACACAAAGGGGATGACGGTCGAACAGGTTGTCGAAAAGATGATAAACTTTTTGCTGATCACGCAAAAATCGTGAAATTTCCCGCGTGAAAAACAAAAAAACGATAAAAAGGAAAATATATAAAAACGTTTGCCTAATTTAAGGTAATCTTATATAATATGGTGTACGGTTTTTATTATTATATATAATTCCGCAAGGAGTCTATGATGAATATTAAGAAATTCTTGGCAGTTATACTTGTGACGATTATCGCGATTACCGTGTTTGCGGGTTGCGACGTTATCACGAAGAATGAGGAGCGCGACTACAATCAATCGCTTGCCACCGTGAAATACGCAGGGCTTACGTCCACCGTCACGAAGGGCGAGTTTAAAGAGTCGTTCAACTCACTTGCCTACTATTACGTTTACTATTACAAATACACCGTCGACGAAGCGGCGACATCCATATTGGATTCGCTTGCCCAGCGCAAGCTGCTTATCCTTTACGTCCGTAACGAAATCGCAAAAAAACAGGGCGTCGCAAACACCACCGCGGTTTCCGACCTGCTGAACGCCGTTGAGAAAAACGAAGCGGTAAAGAGCGCGAACGAATCCATGGCAAAGTGGTATAAGCAGGTTTTTGAGGAACTCTGGAAAGAGGCAAACTCCACCGACGACACGACGGACGATAAGAAAGACGACGATAAAGTCGACAAAACCGACAAAATCGCCGCGCGTCCCACACGCCCCGACAAGGCGAAAGCGGAAGTCGATTACAATGCGGAGTTAAAGCCCGAAGACGCCGAAATCAAATTCTTTGAAAAGGCGAAAAAAGATTTGTACACCGCAAAAGAATGGGAAGAACTCAACAAGGTCGAAGGTAAGGTCGATTACGTCGACAAGGCGTTGAACGAACTCAAAAAACAACTTGCAGACAACTACAAGTCCTACGATTATTACCTTAACAGCGCGTACGAAACCCAGCTTATCTCGAAGTATAAGAGAGAACTCGTCAAGGATTTCAACCCCGACGACGCCGCAATTAAGGCTGAATATGACAGATACGTTTCTCTCAACAAGGAAAAATTCAGCATCGAAACGAAAGCGAATTACAAAACCGCAATCTCGTCGTCCCTGACAAACACCGTTTATCATCCGACGTCGGAACACGGCTACGGCTACGTTTTCAACATTCTCTTTAAGTTCAGCAACGAGCAATCGACCGAACTTAAAAACTTCACGGCGGGACAACCCGACAAAACAATCGTCGAAAAGTATCGCGCACAACTTGCAAACAAAATCGAGGTTATGAAGTCGAATCCCGATTACGATCCCGACGAAGTCTGCGAAGAGTGCGAAAAAGCACAAAAAGACAACAAGGATCCCAACAAGTACTGCAAGAAAGATAAATGCAACGCCCGTCCTTACGAGGTCGATGGCGAAGGCAATATCAAGAAGTACAACGTAATGGACGTAATCAACGAACTCACGGCGAAACTCGACGCGGCAACTACGTTTGAGGCAAAACGCGAAATCGCGGCGCAGTACGTTTATATGGTAAACGACGACACCGGTATGTATAATACGAGCAGCAATAACGCCATCACCGGCAATGGCAACGGATACCTTATCTCGCCCCACGAAGACGATAAAACTTACGTCGAAGAATTTTCGAAAAAGGGCAGAGAACTTGTGAAGAACGGTCTCGGTTCGTACGGCTGGTGCGTCACCGACTACGGCATTCACTTCATGTTCGTAAGTTATATTCCTTACGACACGACCGTTGCGGACGTTAAGGACGACCTTATTCCCCCTGACTACATCGTTTACTACGGCCGCGAAGACGACGACAACGATAAAAACAAAACGCTCCGTGACGTCATCGTCCAAGATCTTAAATCCAAAAATACCGAGGCACGTTATCAGATTGCCGCTCAGAACGCAATCGCGGCAAACAAAGACAACTCGATTTCAAGGAATAAGAAAGTCTGGGAAAAGACTGTGAAAGAACTCAAAAAATCGCTTGGCGTAAAAGACTAAGACAAAACAAGCAAAAACCTTCGGGCAACCGAAGGTTTTTTTATCGGATTTTTTTGAAAGAAAAAACAACCGCAGGATAATCTCAAAAATTAGTATTGTAAAATTGAGATATTTATGATATTATATAATCAATAAAACAACTTTCGGAGTTAATTATGCAAAACGACAACAATTTTGAAAAACACGAACAATTGAAAAAAAAGTTGAAGATCGCGGGATTTGTCCTGGTGATTGTCGGTGCGGTGCTGGCGTTGGCGGCGTTTATCGACTTTTTCATAACGGTCGGTAATCCCGACAAAGGAATGCCCAAACTCTTCTTCCTGGCGTTTATAGGGCTTCCCATGCTGGGTATCGGGGCAGGGCTTCTCACCTTTGGATTCCGCCGCGAAATCGCCACGTATTCCAAAAACGAAAGCGTGCCCGTCATTAACGAGGCAAGTTCGGAAATCGCGCCGGCAATACAAAACGTCGTGAAAGCGGCAAAAACCGAAAGCGGCGTCAGGTGCGAATGCGGCGCGTTGAACGACGCTGACGCGAAGTTCTGCAAGGCGTGCGGAAAGCCGCTTGCAAAAACCTGCGACAACTGCGGCGAAAATAATTCCGCCGACAGCGCATACTGCAATAACTGCGGCAACAAACTGTAATAAAAAGAGGAAAAGGGACTTGCAAAAGCAAGTCCTTTTTTTTGTGACGAAAAAAGATTGTAGCCAAGATTACGGCTGAAAAACAGCGCGCAAAGTGCCGCCGTACGACAGGGAAACACAGTAGTTTTATGAAAGTCTTAAACGGCGAAACCTGCTGTTTATCGGTCAAAAACACTCGGTAAAACATATTATTGCAAAAAAATGACAAAAAACAAAAACAAAAAAGACAGTCCGCGGGCTGTCTTTTTTATGCAATAAAACAAGATGCTTTAACGAGGTTTTGAATTACTGCTCCTGCGACTCCTTTCTGAGCAGAGTTGCGTAGCGCAGCATATGTTTGCGAGAGGACACGCCGAGTTTTTCCAAAATGTTATGGTTGTGGAATTTAAGCGTGCTTTCGCGGATATTAAGGACGTCGGCGATTTCTTTTGCGGACTTGCCGTCAAGATACAGGTCGAAAACGGTTCTTTCCGTCTTCGTGAGTTCTTTCAGCCCGGCTTTGAACGCCTCATAGTTGTCCGGATCGATTTCGTTTTTGCGGGAATACGCAAGCCTTTCGATTTCGGCTTGTCGCTTGTCGATTTCGGCGGTCTGGTTTTCGGTGACGCTTGCAAGTTCCTCGTTCTGGCGTTTCAGTTTATCCGTTTCGAGATCGCGCAGTTTATCCTGTTCGGCAAGATACACGAACAAGTCGTCGATTTCGATAATGTCGGAGTTGTTTTCGGCGTGCTCCTGCTTGCGGATTTGTTCCAGATTTTTTATCACCGGCGCGACGAATTTTCGTGAGAAGACAACCGAAAGCACGACGGCGGCGAACACCAACAAGAAGCATACCAAAACGATTCTCGTTGCGTTGACCGCAATGGTTTTGTCAAAGCCGCTTTTCGGCTGCATTACCACAAGGGAGTATGCCGTATCGCATATCGAAATCGTTTTCGTGACGGCGACGAAATTTGTTTCGCCGCTAAGTTCGGTAAGGTTGTTTTTAATTGTTTTCGGGGAGAGAGTGCCGCTCGGTTTCAGGGAATAGCCGCCGAGAACGCCCGTCCAAAAGATATTTTCGCAGTCGATTTTGCTGTCTTTTGAAGTTTTTGAAAAAGTGCAGGTCAGTTGATCCAACCTTGTCGGCTGGGCGAAGTAGTCCTTGAAGTAGGTGTTGGAGATTTCAAAGCCGCAGATTCCGTAAAACGTGTTGTCCGCGCCGTAAAGCGGGGTGATATACGCCATCGCATTGTCGCTTGTGCCGTCAAGCGCATAAACGTCGGACAGCAGCGGTCTTTTATCTTTTACGGATTTGCCGAAGATGTCTTTTATTTCCGTCACCGATTCGGAATTAAATTCCAACCGCCATTTACGATGCGGCATTATGCCGTTTTGCCTGCCGAGATCCGAGTTTCCTCTGTACATAAGCAACGTTTCGTCCGTGCGGTCGAGGGTACTGCGCTGGAAGTACAGCCCGGTTCTGGAATTGTCGGCGTTTGTAGCACCCGAGTTTACGGTTGCGTCCATCATAATAAACGCGCCCGAGGCGTCGGCTTTCAGCAGTTCTTCTCTGAGTTTCGGCAAAAGGGCTTTCTGCACGCCTTCGGTATGCGCCCGTGAGTTGTTCAGCGCGTCGAAAGCAATCCCGTTTTCGGACAGATATGCGTCGATTATCGCCGAAGTATCGGCGGCAAGCATTTCGCCCATCATTGAGAGATCGTCAAAGTATTTTTCGATTTGTCTTGTATAAAACTCGTTCTGAAAAGTGAGATTGTCGGAATATTTTTCGGTCGTCGTCGAGAACTGCCCGGCGAAAAACAATCCGCAGCTTACAAACACGCCGACGGCAAGAACCAGCGCGAGCATATACAACAAAAGCTTGCGCCACATTGATTTTTTTCTGTTTTTGAAATCGGCGATTCTTAACATATTTCGGGATTTATCGCCGCGTTCAGGCGACGTTATAAAGCGCGGCTCTCATTTCCGCGACGAGTTGTTCCGTGGTGTTGCCCGCCGCGTATAGCGACGCAAGATTATTCTGGACGTTGCGGATTTCGTTGTACAGCGTGTGTACTTTGGAATAATAGCCGTCGAAATTCGGTTCTCTCACGAAAGTGCAGGTCGCGACGGTTTTCGTCAGTGCGGCGTAAAGGTTTTTGTAGGCGTCCGACTTAAAAGAGTTTTCGCCGATTTTCGCAAAAGCCCCCGTTCTTACGGGCATATATCCGGTTGACAGGACGAAGTCCACGTTGCGCTGTTCCTCGGTGAACCACCGCGCGAATACGGTTGCCGCCTCGGCTTTTTTGTCGGTCGTTTTATAGGCGCAAAGCCCGACGCCCGCCTGCGTTGCGACTTTCTGTTTTCCCGCCTGTTGGGGCAGGGGTAAAACTTGCAGATTCATATCTTCCGATGTATTGTTGGGATACGTGATTTTGTCGTTGGCGTAAAGCACGGAAGCCGAAGAGCCGATGCCGGCGCACGTTTGCGCGGTCATAATCTGCGTGTTGTAGTACATATCGGACACGACGATATGGCCTTTGGCAATCGACGTCGCGAACGCCTCGTAAGCTTTTATAAACGACGGGTTGTTTTCGTCGTACCAGCCGTCCTTGTAAGAAACGCTTTCGCCGTCGGATATTGCACAAAGTTCCGCAAGCCTTATGAGATAATCGATGGCGCAGAAGGGTTTTCCGCCCGACCACTCGTAATATTTTTCGGCGACGGTGAAGAAGCCGTCCCACGTTTCAAGGTCGGACACGGAAACGTTTTTTTCGGCGGCGAATCTTTCAAAAACTCCGCCCGCGATGAACAGCAAATAAGTCGATTTGGAAACGGGGAAAACCGAAAGGCGGTCGCCCAGCATGCCGTCGCTCAGAAAATCGGGGACGAAGGCGTCCAGCTCGGTCGGCGTGAAATAATCTTTCCAGTTCAGAAGGTTGTCCGCCCCGAGACTTTGCGCGTCGCCCGAGTGGCAGAAGAACAGGTCGGGCATATCCTTGGAGCCCGCTTTCCCCGCCTGCGCGTCTTTGAGTTTCTTTCCGATCTGGGAAGCGTTGGACATAAGTGTAACGTCAATGATGATTCCTTTTTCCTTGCCGACGGTCGCGTTGAATTTCTCCACAAAGTCGTTCATCGGGGAGTTGGATTGTTCGCCGTAAACGTGCCACATCGTAAGAGTCGTGGGTTTTTTGGGATCGAGCAAGGATTTATTTTTGTTGCAAGCAACAAACGTAAACGGAACTGCAAGAAGCGCCGTGGCGGCGATCAACAAAGTGAGTATTCTTTTGGCATTACGTTTCATAGTGTTTTTCCGTTATTATCAGTCGGGGGAAATTGCCCCGATTTTTCAAAAAAATCAAATTATTTTTGGGTTTTTCCCCACCTTTTGGCGGGTTGGGTGGGGGAAAAGCCGTCCTGATTTTGATATACTGTCTATACACTCGAAGGTGATTATCTGTATTATAGCATAACATGCGCGCGCAAGTCAATCCGCCTTTGAGACAATAAAACGCGAAATTTGCGGCAGATATACAAAAATAATAACAATATCAATAGTGTTCAATTACACTCAAATAATCAACTTATAAGGAGCACTTTATGACACAATACAAAACAAAAAGACCAAAGATATTAACGATAGTTTTTGGGCTTACGATTTGCCTTGCACTTATGCTGGGCATTATATTATCCGGCACACAGGTGGCGCACGCCGAAACGACGACAATCGACACGTTGGAAGTCGCGTTCAAAAAGGCGGGCGTCGGCGACAGTCTTTCCGCTGCGTTTGAGTTCGAAGACGAAGCGGCAAAAACGCTCAAAGTTCCTGCGGGCGCAAACTATACGGCAACGCTCACGTTCATATCCAAAAACGGGCAAACGACAACGTTGTGGAGAAAAGACAGCGCGTCGTTTCCGTGGAGCAGAGTTGAAAATCAACTTATCGAGCAGAAAGTTGCCTACTGCATCCGCGTCCGTTTTGAGCCGAAAGAAAACTATAAATTGTCCAAAGAAGCAGACGTGCTTAAAAGAAATATGAAGGTTTCCGGCGTGGAACTCGGCAAAGGCAGGGACATAGAACTTTGGGACAGTGCCGGACGAAACACCACTACAACAGCAATAGATATGGATTTTATCATTTCCAGAGGAATGAATTATTTCGGTTATCCGCGATACATATCTCCCCGAATCGACGAAAAGGTGTCGGGCAAAATCAGCACGGATTTTACCGACACGGGTATGTGGATCAGCGGCGCGCCCGCTCCTTATACGTATGAGGCAAAGATTGCGCCCATAGGAATGGAAGTTCAAACGGTCAACGTTTTCGATAAGTCGGATTGCTACTATCAGATAGTCGCCAAAAACGCAATGGACGGCGGAACGATGTATATCACCGCAACGGCGGCGGACGGGCAGACTTGCGATATTCCTGTCACGATTGCGGCAGTATCGGGCGGACACGAGCATTCTTGGAGCGATTTCGGAAAGATAGATTTCGAGCATCACGGCTATACAAAATGCACAGACCCCGCTTGCCCCGGCGTCGCCCCTGCTTTTGACAAAGGCTCGCAATATGCAGTACACGAGTTTGTTGGCGGTTGTACTGAAAAATGCACAAAGTGCGGCAATCTTGGAAACCCCGACGCAAAGCACAATTTTACATATCAGGTCGATGAAAGCGACGCAACTTACCACGTGAAAAAATGCGCGTGCGGCGAAGTTGAAAAGGACGCAAGCGGCAACGTCATAAAAGAAAAACACAGCGGAGGCACGCAAACTTGTCTGAACGGCGCAAAATGCAAGGATTGCGGATACGAATATATCGCAAAGACAGGGCATAAGTTCGAGTTCAGGTCGTTCAAAAACAACGACGGCACCTATACGCACCTTGGATTCTGCAAATATTGCGGAATGGAAGACACGACTTTAAGGCACTCACCGACCGGCGGCGTGGCAACCTGTCAGGCACGCGCGAAGTGTAAATATTCACACAACGGCGACGTTTGCGGTTGCGAATACGGCGAATTTAAGGCTCACAATATGGTGGGCGGATTCTGCACGGAATGCGGCGCCGACGAATATATCAAAGAAGTTGTCATCGACGTGCCGGAGTATTGGGAAGGAATGGCATATCGCCCGATGTTTTATCCCAACGTCATAAAAGGGAACGTTATTCCCAAGGGGGAAATTTTCTACAAGGCGTCCACTTATCTTAACGGCAACGACACGCTGTGCAACATAAACGACAGCAACATAAAGTATATTACCAACAACAGCGTAATGTTTTACGTATTTTCGCCGCACACAACCTGCAAATTCCCCGACAGCGTTGACGAAATCAACGTTTCGGTGACTCACGGCGAAGTTCTAAGTAAAAGCATAAGAGAAAGCGACGGCAGCCTGATTGTTTTGGTGTTCTTGCGCCTTGACCGCGCGGTACAGTCCATTGACGTCAGCGTTTCGCAACCGCTTGCCGGACATCTTCCCGAAACGCTGCAAATTACCGAGAAAAACGGATACGCAGTGACGATAAACAATATTGAAGGATATTTGCAAGACGGCAAGTTTTACTTAGGTGTGCCTTATTACGCCAACGTTACGATAAAAGCGCCGGAAGGCAAAGTTTTTCCGATTTTAACCCCTGATATCAAAAACTGGCTTTGCAAGAGAAATGTTTTCGGTGGCGATATCATAGAAATTTCGCAAAGCGCGGATTTTACGGAACTGACGGTCAAAATAAAAACGTTGAGCGCAACCGATTGCCTGCACGAAAACGTGACGATGAAAGAAGCGGGAAAACTTGCAACCTGCACGGAAGACGGCGTAAAGGATAAATACGCTTGCGAGGGTTGCGGAAAAGCATTTTTCGATGCAGCCTGCACCATGCCGTGGAGCAACTCGACGGCGAGGTTGCCCAAAACGGGACACAATCCCGGTTCCGAATACAAAATTGAAAAGGATAAGCACTATCGCGTGTGCAAGACCTGCGGCGAGAAAACGGAAGAAGCCCCGCACAACTTTGGCACGCTCGTGGCGCAAACGAACCCCACCTGCATGCAAAACGGCGTGAAGGCGCATTATGAATGTTCGGTTTGCAAAAAGCTTGTCGACGCGGACAAGAACGAAACGACGCTGGAAGATCTGATAATCCCCGTCAACCCCGATAGCGGTCACAATTTCGGTACGTGGATAAACGAAGTTTCCGCAAGCGACACTGCAAACGGTGAAAAAGCCCACAAGGATTGTCTGATCTGCAACAAACACTTTGATGCAAACGACAAGGAAATGTCCGCTTTTGACCTTATTATTCCGAAGTTCGGCACGCATAAAGTAACCGTAAACGGCGAAAACGGAATCTTTGACGAAGGCGAGAAAGTCACCGCGATTGCGGACGATCCGGCGGACGGCAAAGAGTTCGTAGGTTGGCAGGACGAAACCGGAAAAATCGTCAGCGCGGAAAAGAGTTATACCTTTGAGGTAAAGAGAGAAACGGTTCTTACCGCCGTATATAAAGACAAGGCCGCAAACGTCATGGAAAACGCTTCAAACGACGGGCTGTCCGGCGGACAGATTGCGGGCATCGTGATCGGAAGCCTTGCAGGCGTCGGAATTATCGGGTTTGCGATATTCTGGTTTGCGGTCAGGAAGAAATCGTTTGCCGATTTAATCGCCGCAATTAAAGGACTCGGCAAGAAAAAACAATAAACATAAAAAACAACGGTTTTAAGTCGCGATTTCGGCGATTTGGAATAAATCACTTAAATCAAAAAGGAGAAAGACTATGAAAAGAAAATCAATCATTGCAGTGCTGGCGTTGGTATTAGTGTTGGCGTTGTCGTTGTCGATATTCTCGGCATGCAACAAGAAACACAAATATTCAAGCGAGTGGAAGTTTGACGAAAAAACTCACTGGCACGAATGCACCACGAAGAAACACACCGACACATCGGAGAAACTCCCGCATGAGTTTAAGGAAGAAATTGTGAAAGCAGCGGACTACGGCGTGGTCGGCGAAAAGAAATTCACGTGCAAAGAATGCGGATATAGTTATACCGAGGACATCGACGCACTTGGCGCGAAGGACAACGAAATTAAACTTGCAGAAGGCAAAACGCTTGATAAAACGTACGACGGAAGTGCTGTTGACGTTTCGGACAAATTCTCGTTCAACGGCAACGGCGAAGTGACGTTAACGTTCAAGGCACAAGGCGCGGCAGACGACGCGTACGACGCAACCGCCCCGAAGGATGCCGGCGAATATACCGTCAAGGTCAGCGTAAGAGCCACGGCGGAGTGGAAAGCCACTTCAAAAACTTTCGACTTTGCAATCGCAAAGAAAGAACTTACCGCAACCGGAACCAAAGAGTATGACGGCAACGCAACCATGCCCGCAACCCTTACGGGCGTTGTTTCGGGCGAAACGGTCACCGCGACAATCACAATGGACAGCAAAAACGTTGGCGCAACCGTCAAAGAAGTTGTGCTTGCAGGCGCGGACAAAGACAACTACGTAATCGACAAAACGAAGGTTACCGCAAGCATCACCCCCATGGTAATCAGCGTTGCATGGGAGCATTCATACGATAATTCAAATATTCTTACGGGCGAACCCGCCGAATTGCTTGCAGGCGACGAAGCAATGATTACCGTTACGATGAGTAGTGCCAACGTCGGCGCGACGGTTCAAAGCTTTGAAATCACCGGAAAAGACGCGGGCAATTACAGCCTTGCAAGAGAAGACGTCAACGTGGAAATCATCAAAGCAGACATTGACTTTACAATCAGCAATGCGAGCGCATTTAATGAGGTATTCTTTGTCGGCGCAACGAATATCCCCGATCCCACAACAAATTACGTTGAAATCGGCACCGGTTACGGCGCGAAGACTGTCGTTTGGGAAAGGCACCTTGGTGACGTTTGGAGTCGCACCCTTACAAAAGACGAAGTAGTGGGAACAGCAGGTGAATACCGCGTGCGCATTCAATATGCGGAAGGCGACAACTACAATTTCGGAGCCACCCAGTACGTCAGTTTCACTATAAAGAAAGAAAGCGTGCTTACCATAAAAAATATAATCGGTCCTGATGGTAATCCTATCGCCGGCATAACCGATAGTACTTTGGGAATTAAGTATGGCGAAGATAGAATTAATATGCAGGCTCAGATAGACGGATTATGCGAATATTTGACAAACACAGACAATGCAGAAAAATACTTTATTATCAGAATTCAGTGCGGAGAAACCGTCATTGCAAGATTTGAAAGAAGAGGCGTGCAGACCACGAGCGATTTACATTATGTGTACACGTATGGCGGTATGTCGTTCGATAATGACCGAGTGACCGGTATGCATTTCGATTTGTTTGGCGCAAACGAGTACGTTAGCGCGGAAGGCAAATGGATTGGTAACGAAGATTTGGAGGTTACGATAGAAATAACAGACTCCAAAGACCACCCCGTACTCAGCAAAGACTCTTTGCAGAACAGCTCATCGGTTGGAGGCGGTCAAGTTGCGGTGTTTGAAGTGCAACTTCCCGAGGGAGATGACATTATTTGCACGTTCGACGTGAATTGGACGGGTTCGCCGAAGAATATCGAAATGGTATTGTACGATGCGGTTACCGGTTCCGAAACAAGCATTGTTGTTAAGAAAGTCGGCGAAAACAAATTTACGTTCACGGAAACTTCCGGCAGAAAGAGTTTTTACTTGTACGTAGAAGAGTTGGAAGCGACCAATAATGCTTCGGGGTTTACGATAACGGCTTCCTTTGAATCTTCGACAAGGCTTGAATTTCCCGAGGGCGTAAATGAAATTTCGTCCGGAGAATTGTCCTATGCGGCGGGCGAAGAAAAGAGATTTGTTGTCAAAGTCGGTGCCGGCGTATCGTTTGGAATGAAGTACACGATTTCAAATATCCCCGCAGGCGCAACCGTAAAGGTTTATAGAGATAACGGTACAGAGGTTACTTTGTCGACGGACAATTCTTTTGAGCTTCTGAGAAATGTGCCCGTAAGAGATTATACCATCGTTGTCACAAACACCACCGACAGCAATCTGAACATTAATTTCAGTATAAAAAGAGAACAGACGTCCGGAACGATTGTAATTTCCTGATTGAAAGCATAGCAACAAAATAACAACAACAAAAGATCGGATAAGCGGGGTAAAACCCGCTTGTCCGAAAAACATTTTACTTAAAGAAGAAAATAATTAAATTTACATATAAAAAAATAATAAAGGTTTTAAGTCGCGATTTTCGGCGATTTGGAATAAATCACTTAAATCAAAAAGGAGAAAGACTATGAAAAGAAAATCAATCATTGCAGTGCTGGCGTTGGTATTAGTGTTGGCGTTGTCGTTGTCGATATTCTCGGCATGCAACAAGAAACACAAATATTCAAGCGAGTGGAAGTTTGACGAAAAAACTCACTGGCACGAATGCACCACGAAGAAACACACCGACACGACGGAGAAAATCCCGCATGAGTTCAAGGAAGAAATTGTGAAAGCAGCGGACTACGGCGTGGTCGGCACAAAGAAATTCACGTGCAAAGACTGCGGATATAGTTATACCCAAGACATCGACGCAGTTGATGCAAAAGACAACGAAATCAAACTTGCAGAAGGCAAAATGCTTGACAAGACTTATGACGGAAAAGTTGTTGATACCACGGGCAAATTCTCGTTCAACGGTGACGGCGAAGTGGCGTTAACGTTCAAGGTAACAGGCGCGGCAGACGACACGTACACTGAAACCGCCCCGAAGAATGCCGGCAAATATACCGTAAAAGTCAGCGTAGCAGCCACGGCAGAGTGGAAAGCCGCGACGCAAACTTTTGACTTTGAAATTGCAAAGAAAGAACTTACCGGGGCGTCGGCAACCAAAATGTATGACGGCAACGTAACAATAGTGGCAACCCCTGACGGCGTAGTCGAAGGCGATGCGGTCACCGCGACAATCACAATGGACAGCAAAAACGTTGGAGCAACCGTCCAAAGCGTTGTGCTTGCAGGCGCGGACAAAGATAATTACGTAATCGATAAAACGAAGGTTACCGCAAGCATCACCAAAAAAGACATCACCAAAGAAATTCCTAATATGAACTACTTCTATAATGGTACGACGTCATTATTCTTATACAATGGCTCGACAGGTGGTTACGGCACGGTAAACGGCGATTCTGTTCATATTCGCATTATTTTTGAAAGCAAAGATGCCGGAACAACCAATATCACAGGCGTGAGCATTACCGGCACCGGCGCTGGAAACTATTCCATCGACCATACCAAATTGAGCGGAAAGATCATTCAAACATCTTTGGATTTGGTTGGAATTAATTTCAAGATTTTCAAATTCGGTGATAATTATTACAGTGTTCCCTTAAAACTCACAAAAGACCACGTAGATATGAGTGTGTTTAATGATGACGTCACCATAAAAATGGTAAAATACAACGGAACGCATGCTATCGGCGATACATGGACGCTCACAAACGCCGACTCAGACTGCTTTGAGATTACGGGTGCCGATGCGAAAAACTACAAAAAAGTCGGGTTCAGCGACGACGAAGAACTTGCATGTACGGCAACCTTGGCGGTTGATGAAAGCATGCCCGAACTCACGGATGCTGTTTATAATAAAGAATTAGGAAAAGGCACGTATTGGTATAAGAAAGATGTTGAAGCCGGCAATAAAACGTTAGTGTATGCCCAAAGCAAGATGAAGATAACCGTATATAAGCCCGACGGAAATAATGCGACGTTTATTGATAACGAAATTATTGTCTCGCAAAAAACAACCTTATATTTCTATGTAGTAGTTACCGAGAATGCAAACAGGGGACCTAGGGTTGATAATTCCACCACCACGTTCGCCGAGATGACTATTGGGACGCCATATAGTTTGCCTCAGGATAAAAAATACTTATTGAAAGTCAGTTTGCCTCAGAACGGATACTACCAGATAACAAGGGCGAGATATTCTGTGGGCAGCTATAGTTTCTACGACGAGCAAGGCAACAAACTTACACCGCATCAATACGAAGGACGTGCCGTAATAAGAAAACCGGACGGATACATCGACTATTATGGTGACCGCACTTATACAATTGCTAATTTCGGTGACAGTGTGAAAGTTGTTTATATTTCAATCAGTGGTTCCGATACGTCGTTTAATAATTACATCACTGTAAGTAAAACAAAAGACTTTGTGGTAAGCGAAACAGGCAAATACTTGGAAGACGAGGCAAAATATTTTTCGGGACAACTCGACGCTGGAAAAATTACAATCAAAGAAGATGGTTCTACCGATCCGTCAGCGAGAAAACTTACCTATAAGGTGTATGACGCTAATATGAACGAAATCCAAATGAACGCGGACGGGACTTTCGACATTCCGGCAAAAGGGGAATACCTTTTCGAGGTAATTAACGGAACAAAGGCGGAAATAGCATCTGTGACTTTTGGTATAGTATAGAGGTAAAGTAAAATCATCAACAATAAATCGGATAAGCGGGCGTAAAAACCCGCTTATTCACCATAAAGGTGTTTTATGAAAAAGATATCAAAACTTATTGCGTTTGTCTTTGTTCTTGTTTTGGGCGTGATACTTGTCGCGTGCGGGAATAAGGGCGGTGGCGGTGACAATACCGCGACCACCGTCAACGAACTGACCGCAGAAAGCGGCGTTTCGGCAAGCGGGACTTTTGAGGGCGGCTCCAAACTTAAAGCAGAAGCCCACACAGCCGACAGCGAGAAAGGACGGGCTGCAATTTCGGCAATCGACAAGCCGTACGACAGCGCAAGGGTTGCCGTTTTTGACATCACTCTCACAAAGGGCGGCGAAAAGGTGCAGCCGAGCGGCAAGGTCAAAATCACCATGCCGAAGCCGTTTGAGGCGGACGAATACGTCACTTATCACGTCAAAGGCGACGTCGTGGAAGAACTTGAAACCGCGGTCGTCGGCGACAAAATCTCTTTTGAAACGACAAGTTTTTCATACTTCGTGATCACGACAAACAAGGTTATGCACCGCACGAAACTCAATTACAAGGGCGTGTGGGCGCCGTCGGAAACGGGCAAGCCCGTTGACATAACGGAATATTTCAAAAACGGCCATATGATTGACAAAGCGGGCGACTCGTATAAGATTGCGGACGCCGTCGAAGCAGACACGGCTTTGAAACTTTGTGCCAACTTCGACAATTATAAGTACGACGTGCGTGCAAGAGAGGCGCTCGGTTTTCTTTTCGGGCAAGACAGAAAGTTTGAATTTTGCGCGGAGCTTCGCGCAGGCTCGCCGACAGGCCCTGCAATCGCGAAATGGCACGGCTACGATATTTATAGTCATGAATGGGAAAAAACCTATGACGACGGCAAAACTGTTAGCTGGAAGCAGTATTATTATCTGAATTTCATCGGCGAGGTTCACCCCGAACTTGAATACATAAAGTTTGCTTCCGTTAAAAACGTCGACGGCTATACGGACGAAAACGGCGGGTGGATTTCGGAAGAAGACGCCCTTGACGTTTACGTCGTGCGTACGGTAGTCGGGATTTCGGAAGGGGCAAAAAGCCACTTAACATCGGCGGCACCGTATGGAGTCACCAAAATTCCCGACGAAGCCACAAACGTCAGAACTTCTTCCTCCCCGGGATTTCCGCGCTACTGGTGGTACTTCTATGTCGAAGAAAGGTTTTCCACGCACTGGCTGCTTATCAACGGCAACGTCAAGGCAACGGTTTTCAACGGGCGCGGTGAATTTGTCCAATCGGGATATAATATGAAATTGAAGTTCGATTACGACGAAAAACTCGATAACGGCTTCTCCGAAAACAGGCTTAACAGATATTTTATTCTGCTGGAAGAAGACGGCGTCGAAAATCCGGAATGCAGAATGGACATTCTGTTTTTACAAAACCCGTAAAATATGGTAAAATAATCTTATTAAAAACAAACGCCAATTATTTTGGCGACGGAGACAATATGAAAGCATTAAAAGGCGTACTTATTACACTTGTCGTCATCATCGCGATTGTCGGCGTTACCGTCATCGGCGGGTACGTCGCGGTTCGCTCCAAGTACGGCATCGACCTTTTCCGCACCGCGGGACAACTGAAAACGCTCTCAAAAGACGTGGACGAATCCGCGCTTTGCCCGAACGCATTCGGCGAGCAGGATTTCGTCACGATGAAGTCGGAAATCGACAAACGAATTTCGGGGCTCATCGTCTATGAAAAGGGCAAAGGATTCAACGGATATTCGGTCAATTTCGACGCGCTCAAAGGCAAAGTTATGACGGATAAGATTTCGCTCACCGAAAAGCAGGTCGGCGCGGTTGCACAGACGGTCTTTTTCGGGCAGACGGCAGGCAAACTGAAAATCGGCGGGAAAGATGTGAGCGTCACCGTCGTACAGGTGGACTTTTCGGAAATCGCCGCAAACGGCAGCGCGGACTTCAACGTCGTGGCGAAAATCGACCTTACCCCGTTCAAGGCGGATATGGACGGCTTCCCGTATAAGTTATTCAAAAAATATATCCCCGACAACCTTTACGTTTCGTCCACCGTGCGCGTGGATAAGACGGAAGCAGACGGCTTTTCTTACAAAGTGTCGCACAAATCCGTCACGCTCAACAATTTGTCCGGCGACGATACCGCGGATTTGTTCAACACCCTGAACGCCGTGCTGAAAATCGGGACTGCCGAAAACCTGAATATGCAGGTCGGCACAATGGCGGTAAACGCGCTGATCGGCACGAAAGACAACCCCGGCTTTGCCTATTCAATGAAAGCAATCGGGGCAAAGTATTTCACGTTTGCGACTTCTGCCGACGCGGACCGCTTTATCGTAAATTGACAACTTAATGCAGCATATCCGCGACGTAAAGTCGCGTTTTATGCAAAATATCCCCCAAAAATCCAAACAAGGAGATAATATTATGACGCACACAAAGGCGAATAAATCAAAGATATTGACGCTGATTTTGGGACTTGCGACGTGCCTTGTGCTTATGCTGGGCATAGTGTTTGCAAGCCCCGTGGACACGGCGCGCGCGGAAGAGACAGACACGCGCATTGTAGTCAGCACTATCACCGCAACTTCAAACATCGACGACATTATAGGTTTCGGAAAAAGCGTAAAAAGTCCGTCTTTTAATATAGAGGAAGCCGTACCGGCGCAGTTCCAAACCCAGTACAACTGGGAAAAGAAGACCGCGACAAGCTGGGAGGATTATTCGGGCACAGCGTTTACGGAAGGGACTTATAGATACGTTACTCAAATTCGTATCGAAGGCACAGGGGCGACAACCCACGTGCTTGACAAAAACGGCATTACCGTCACGGTAAACGGTAAAAAATGGGACAATTCCATCCCCGACATTTATGATACGTATTCGTTCGCTTGGGTTGAGTCGGAAGAATATCCTGTCACAGCCCCGGCAGGCACGCCGCTGGATTTTGTTAAAGACAATAAATGGGATATCGACAGCACTTATATCAACCAAGCGATAACTGCGTTTTCGGTGGCGGACGGCGCGGTGGGCGGCACAAAACCTTACACGTTCTCAAAGGTTTCCGGCCCCGAGTGGATTGACGTCGCGGCAGACGGCACGGTTTCGGGAACGCCGACAGCATTAGGCGCAAACGCAGCCCTTGTGATTAAGGTCACGGACAGCGGTGCAACGCCCGAAACAAAGGAAATTACCCTGGATGTCGGCAACACGTACGTACTCCCCGCAGACCGCGAAGTAATCAGCGTAATCAGGGCAACTTCAAACATCGGTGAAAATATCGGTTATGGCAAACCCGTATTTACCCCTTCGTTCACTTTTACGGAAGGCGCGCAGGCAAATTTTTACGGCCCCGCGGGTCAATGGTATAAGAAAGATGGAACGGATTGGAAAAGATATACGGAAGCGACGTTTACGGAAGGAACTTATATGTATGGTAACCAGCTTCGCGTCGATGACGAATACGGAATGTCTCACGTATTAAACAAAGACGGCGTATCCGTTTATATCGACGACAAGTTGTGTGTGGACAAACAAAAACCCGATGCGATTTATGACACTTATTCATACATATACGTTGGCACCGCTGAAATTAAAGTTGAAAAACCGACCACGGTGGCAATAACCGACGAGCTTGTGCCCGTTACCGACCTTGAAAAAGTGTACAACGAAACGGCGCAAGAGCCGACCTTTGGCGGAACGCTTGTCAGGGACACCGACTTCGAAGTAAGTTATGCGGTAAAAGCGGGCTCGACCGGCAGGCTCGATTTTAGCGGCAAACCCGTTGACGCCGGCACTTACATTGTTACCGTCACGGGTAAGGGCGCTTATAAAGGAAGTTTCACCAAAGACTTTGTGATTGCAAAGGCAGACGGACAGGGCGCGCCGATACTAATAGGTTATGCGCCTACAAAAGATGGCGGAAGTGACGGCAAAATAACGGGAACGACTAATAAGATGGAATATGACGTCGATTCGTTGTTTACAAATCCACAAGATTGCACGGACGGTGAAACCACAGGACTTACTGAGGGTGTGTATTACGTTCGCATTAAGGAAACGGACAATTATAAGGCAAGCGCTACTTCTCAAGTGGAAGTCAGACTTTACAAAGTTACCGTGGAAGACGGCGCAGGTAGAGTCGTTACAAAACATAGAACAGGCGATACCGTCACTATAACGGTCAACAAGCCTACGGGCAAGGCGTTGAATAAATGGGTATATGGGGGCGTTACCATTCCTGACGTAACGAAAGAAACAATAACGTTTGAAATGCCGAACTGCGACGTTAGCTTGGTCGCCGTTTTCGAGGACGTTGAATATAGCATAACCGTCACAAACGGAACGGCAACTCCCGAAACGGCAACCTATCAAGCGGAAGTGACCGTAACGGCAAATGCCCCTGCAACGGGAAAAGAGTTCGACAAGTGGGTTGTTTCGGGAATTACCTTGTCCGACGAAGATTTGGCAAAATCAACGGTAACTTTCAAAATGCCTGCAAGTAACGTGAAAATGGAAGCGCATTTCAGAGATATAGAATCGGCTCCGTCGGTTGAAATCAAAGTCAATGGCGGAACAGGCGCAGGAACATATAAAGAAGGAGAAAGCGTAACCGTTACCGCAAACGAGCCGGCAGAAGGCAAAGAGTTCGTTGGCTGGAAGGACGAAAGCGGAAAAATCGTCAGCACCCAAAAGGAATATACCTTTGTGGTAAAAGACGAAATGGTCCTTACCGCCGTATATCAGGACAAAGCACCGGGCGGCGGCACGATTGACGGCGAAATCGCACCCGCTCCCGATAAAAACGGACTGTCCGGCGGACAGATTGCGGGCATCGTGATCGGAAGCATTGCAGGCGTCGGAATTGTCGGGTTTGCGATATTCTGGTTTGTTGTGAAGAAGAAATCGTTTGCCGATTTAATCACAGCAATCAAAGCACTGTTCAACAAAAAGCAATAATATCAACAAGGTATTTTTCAACAAAAAGCAATAATATCAACAAAGCATTTTTCAACAAAAAACAATAAATCCAAACAACAAAAAACCGTCCGTATTTCGGACGGTTTTTCCTTGGAGCAAGTACAAAAGAATCTTGCCCGCAAAAGTTAAAAGAATGAAATTCGCTTAAAGCGAATGAAATCGCCGTCGGCGGTGAAATTTTGGCTTGCGCCAAAGTGAAATTTTTAGCCGTTGGCAAAAAGTGATATTATATTTGCCTTAACTTTCACGAAGTGAAAATTTAACTTTGCAAAGCAAAATATAACTGCGAAGCAATCCAACTTGCCGAACGGCAAATATAACTGTGGCGTTGTCTTTTGACAACGCCACTGTCGATGATGAACAAAAAGGAGCGTCTTTTTAAGCCGAAAAGGGGGCAGGCGTCCACGGGGATTTGAACCCCAAACAAAAAAACATTTGGACAAGTGCGGCAAGTTATTGAAAAAGTGGAGGATTATGGTATAATAAAAACATTGAAATATTGAAATATAGAGCGAAGGCAAAGGACAAGTTTGTTGAGGCGTAGGATAACCCTACGGTTTTCAAAGATAAAATATTGTTCATATGTTTCTGTACAAAAACGTGTTTACTTATTAATATTCACGTGATATAATAGTTGATCAAAGAGAAGGAGAGGCTTTCTTTTATGATTGAATTCAAAAAAGGTTTTTATGCTGACGTCCGCACCGAGGACCGCAGCCGGACCATTATTTCTTATACAGACGGTATTTTGCAGGAAATGAAGACCAGCGTCGAATGCCGCGCATTTCTGCGGGTATATGACGGCAGGATGTGGTATTATGCATCCGTGACCGACCTTGCGCATCTGCAAAATACGCTTGACGGTCTTTATGCGGCTGCCACACCCAACGCGCAGATCCTCGATGACCCTGTTGTCCGTCGCTTTGAACGCAATCGGGACACGGCGATCCGCTTTGCCGACTGCTCCGTGCGTGACATTCCCGCCGGGGAAAAACAGGCGCTTCTGCTGTCATATCTGCCACTGCTCTCGGAGGATTCCTGTGTCACCACACACAAAGGCTTATACCTTGACCGCAACAGCCTGTTTCGCTTTCAGTCCAGTTTCGGAGCGGATGTCACGTATGATTATCAGACTTGTGGGCTGTCCTTCACCTGTAGCATGACGGAAGGTGAAAAGAAGTTCACGGACTCATGGCAGAAGGGTGCGACCCGCTTTGACGAGCTGAAAGGACTGAATGACGAGCTTCGTGCCGCCGTTGCGGAGCAGGCGTATTTTATGCGCAATTCCGTACCGGTCACCCCCGGAAAATATCCGGTCGTCCTTTCGCCAGAAGCAGCCGGGGTCTTTGCGCATGAATCATTCGGGCACAAGTCCGAATCCGACTTCATGCTCTCGGACCAATCAATGCGCGATGAGTGGCAGCTCGGCAAAACCGTCGGCTCGCCCATTTTATCTATTGTTGACAGTGGCTCCGTCTCTGGCTGCGGATATGTCCCGTATGACGACGAGGGAACCCGCGCACGCAAGAATTATCTTATCAAAAACGGCGTACTGGCAGGACGGCTGCACAGTGTACAGACTGCCACCGCACTCGGTGAGTCTCTTACCGGCAATGCACGTGCGACCGACTGTACATTCGAGCCGATCGTGCGCATGACGACCACATATATTGAGGGTGGTGATCTTGATTTTGATCAGCTGATCGCCCCGATCAAAAATGGGTATTTTATCAAAACCATCAACCACGGAAGCGGCATGAGCATCTTCACCATAGCCCCCAGCCTTGCTTACGAGATCGTTGACGGCAAGCTGGGGCGCCCGGTACAGATCAGCGTGCTGACAGGTTCCGTGTTTGAAACGCTCGGTCTGATAGACGGTCTGACACATGACGTACACTTGCTTTCATTTGTGACAGGCGGCTGCGGCAAGATGGAACAGATGAATCTGCCCGTCGGTTTCGGCGGTCCGTACGTCCGCGTTTCGTCTATGAATGTACAGTGAGGTGAGAATCATGGAAAAAGAGTTTTTGACCGAAACACATCGCTCCGTTACGCTCAATGTCACCGGAGGAAAAATCGACAGCTTCCGTGAGAAAGAAGAAACGACAGGCACTGTCCGCGTATATGAAAACGGATGCATCGGTGTTGCCGGGTGTCTCGGAACGCCTGACGAGAACGCACTGACAGACAAAGCCAGAGAGGCTCTGGCACTTGGCATTCCTTATCCCTGCAAACTCGACGGCGCACTGGAACAGGAAAACCTCAATGAAAAAGAGATTATCCCAGTCTCCAAGCTGATACCCACAATGCAGAGTTTCCTTGACCGTCTCGGCGATGCCTGTCCTCGTTTCGCCTTTTCAAATAAGATCAGCCTGAATTACAGAAAGACTGAATACCGGAACTCCCTCGGACGTCACCTGACAAGTTCCGGCAGCAATGTGGACATTCAGTTGCTTGCACAGAATCGTGGATCGGGAAATCTGTTTGATACCTCTTTCGGCTATAAAGGCGCTGACTTTGACCCAGATGCACTGCTTTCACAGTTCGGAAAAGAATATGATGCGTTTTACACGTCTGCCGACATTACTCCCGGACGCTATCCCGTAGTTATGGATATCAGCGATCTGTTCGGCGGCACTCTTCAGCATTTTATTGCCGAAATGTACGCTTCCGGTGCTTCGTTGCTCAGCGGAAAACTCGGCAAAAAGGTTTTCTCGGACAGGCTTTCACTTAAAAACGATATGAATCCCGCAACAAACCCCGGCGTATGCTTCTTTGATACCGAGGGATGCGTAGCACCTGATCTGCGCCCCACGCTGATCGACAGGGGAACGCTTGTCGGTCTTCTGACAACGAAAAAATCAGCAGAAAAGCTGAACCTGCCAAACACCGGCACGGCGGCAGCCTCTTATGACGGCGTGCCGACCCTTGGCTTCAACCGTTATTATGCAGAGCCGACCGCACCGACACTTAGTGCGCTTGTACCGGGCAAAGCGATCTATATTGTCATGACTTCAGGCGGCGATATCACACCTGGCGGTCATTTTGCCTCTCCAGTACAGATGTCTTATCTGATGGAAAACGGCAGATTGGTCGGACGACTTCCGGAGCTGAATATCGGAGGTGATTTCAGCGACTTCCTCGGCAATGACTACATCGGCGCCGTCAGAGGCGACCCGTCCCCGGACAGTATGCTGTGCGCAGTCGTCATGGACGTGAATATGTGATTCTCCGGTATGGTCAGCTTAAAAAGCGAAAAAGTAAAACCGGTCTGCTTCGATCGGAAAAAGAGAGTACAGAGAAATAAAGGTCAAACGACCGACTGCGTTCATAAGAGTGCGGTTGGTCTTTTTTTCGTTGATTAAATCTGAAAGAATCGTACGCTCCTTATCGTGCAAAAATCCTTATTGTGCAATCGTTTAGGTTTTGGAAAAGTAAAAACGTAGAAAGGAACAAATCCTGTCCGAGTAGTGCGAAAGAACAACAAAAAGGATAAAAAGAAAAAATCGCCCCGAAAAGAGAGGTTTTCCATAGAAAAAGACACACTCAATGGAGTTTTGTACGTTCCTTTTGAGTGTGTCTTGATGGTGTACCCGGGGGGAGTCGAACCCTCGACACCCGGCGTCGGAGGCCGGTGCTCTATCCAACTGAGCTACGGATACGTCTATGACGGATTATAGCACAAAACGGGCGGATAGGGCAACTTTATTAAAACTTATCGGAAAAATTGCCAAAAAAAAGGACGGAATTTTTCCGTCCTTGTGGAATCGTCGGTTATTCGGAGCGCAGGCACTCGACAGGATCCTTGTTTGCCGCCATATGCGCCGGTACAAATCCCGCAAGCACCGCCAATACGACGCTGATACCGAACATCATAAGCGGCTGCCACCAGGAAAGCGTCGCAAGGTGCTGTACGCTGAATAGTTTTGCAATGACCGCGTTTATCGGCAAAATCAGTATATACGATATCGCGATGCCCAGCACGCCCGACAGACAACCGATAATGCCCGATTCCGCAATGAATACGCCCGACACGTCGAGTTTCCTTGCGCCGATACTTCTTAATACGCCGATTTCTTTCTTCCTTTCAATGACCGACGTATATATTATGATTGCAATCATTATCGACGAAACGATCAGGGATATCGCGGCAAAACCTATGAGTACGCCCGTTATGGTTGCGGTCATCGACTCCACGTATGCCATTATCATCGACAGGTTGTCGCTGTATTTTACGGGAGTTTCGCCGTTTGCTTGAAGAGTCGCGTTGTAGTTGTCAAGGAACGCAAGGATTTTCTCTTTCGAGTCGAACGAACTTGCATAAATTTTGATTTTCTTGGGCTTATCGACGTCGGACACGCCGAGTTTCAACATAAGCGAATCGAAGTCAGCGTTCGGATCGATTTCGCTGATACCGACCTCGTCGTTGTTCAATGCCTTGACAAGCGGATGTTCCGACGCGCGCTCCGAAAGGTATCTGGACAGGGCGGCGGTGTAGCCGATGTTGCCGTTTATCGACGTAACGTTTGCGTCTTCGCGGGGACGTACGACGCCCACGACTTTCACGTTCACGGTGTTTTTTCTGCCGTCGGTTTCGCCGTCGATAAAGGTTTTTGCGCGCTGATCGTCCCTTGCGGAAATTTTTTCCCATTTGCCCGTTTCGGCGTTTTTGTGATAATAGTCGCAACCCGTGGCGATTTGGTATTGCAGGGGCTCTTTGCCGTTTTCACCGATAATATCGCTTATCGAAAACGTCGAGTTGCTGAAACTGTTTTCGCCGCCGGTCGAGCCGCCCAACGCGCTGCCGATATCTTCTTTCGATTTAAGCCCGAGCGCAAAGAGCGTATAGTCGTTAATTTGGTTTTTGCGGTCGACGACAAGCACGACTTCGTCGTAATTCGTCGGCCATTTGGAATTGCCCAGAAGTTCGTATTGCTGATTCAGGAGCGTCGTGTTGTCGGTCATTTCGTCCCACACGGTGAGATAGGACGAGAACATTTCAAGCTGATCCTTGAAGCCGGAAAGCGCGGGAATATCCGCAATCGCGTCGACGAAAGGCTGCACTTTCATATACTTGTCTTCGTCGCCTTTCGCGTGAGTGTAGTCGCAGTAAACGTCGAAATCCGTGCCGTAGTTGTACTTGACGTAACCGATCGTTTCGTCAAAGTTGTTGTCAATATGCGACTTTAATCGTGCCAAATCGTTCTTTGAAGTCAGCAATGTGTAATTTTCCAGAATATTGCCGATGACTTGTTGCGTATAAATCGTGTCGCCCGACGGATAGTTTTCGCGCTTTGTCGTGTCGGTTGTCAGAAGGGACAGAATTGCCGACAAGTCCGTGTTGCTTTCACTGATTTCGATGGGGTATTGCGACAGCGCGTTTTCTTCCATTTTTGAAATGAACGACCTTGCGCCCGTCGAAAGCGCGAGAACAAGCATTATGCCGATGATACCGATGCTCCCCGCAAACGACGTCAGAAACGTGCGGCCTTTTTTGCTTATCAGGTTTGTGAAAGACAGCGAAAACGCGGTGAGCGGCGACATCGACGCTTTTTTGCGCTTTTTCTTTTCAATGCGTTTCAGCTCGCGCTTGGCGTTTTTCGCGCCCGTCTGTTCGATGTCGGAAAGCGCTTTTTCTTCGGCGGCGTTTTTTGCGGCAAGGTCTGCCGTCTCGTCGCTAAGACACTCGTCAAGGGTGTACTCGTTCGTGTCGCCTACGATGACGCCGTCCGACATATTGAGAATACGGGTTGCGTATTCGTCGGCAAGTTGCGAGTTGTGCGTGACCATGACGATAAGGTGATCTTTTGAAATTTCTTTCAGCAGTTCCATAACCTCGACGCCGCTTTCGCTGTCGAGCGCGCCCGTCGGTTCGTCCGCAAGAATGATTTCGGGATTGTTGACAATGGCGCGGGCAATCGCGACGCGCTGCATTTGTCCGCCCGAAAGTTGCGACGGATGTTTTCTGGCATGGGCTTTCAGCCCGACTTTGTCAAGCGCTTCAAGCGCGCGGGCATGGCGTTCTTCTTTCGTAACGCCCGCAAGCGTCATCGAAAGTTCCACGTTTTTCTGAACCGTCAAATGCGGAATCAGATTGTAACTCTGGAAGACGAAGCCGATACGCTTGTTGCGATAATCGTTCCAGTCAAGGTCGTTGTATTCTTTCGTGGAGCGGCCGTCGATGATGACGTTGCCCGACGTGCATTTGTCCAGCCCGCCGATTATGTTCAGAAGGGTTGTTTTGCCGCAGCCGGAATGTCCGAGTATCGCCACGAATTCTTGTTTGCGGAATTGGATCGTGATGCCTTTCAAGACGTTCACGACGTTGTTGTCCGTCTTAAAATCTTTTTTAATTTCTTCAAGTCTCAACATAAGAAGCGCCTTCTACTTTTTGATTTTAAAATAATAGATCTTAATATTAAAAATAGATTAAAATTGCAAAATTGTTAAGAGATTTTTTTGAAAAAACCGGAAAAGTTTTATCATTATTTACAAAAAAAAGACAAAACGTGGGTTGTCTTTCCCTTAAACGCTTGAAAAACAGGGCGGCGAATGATATAATACCTATTATCTTTTGAAAATCCATAAGGAGAAATTATGAGTAAAAACCCAAAAGTCGACGCTTTCCTTCATAAGCTTTTCGGCACCACGCCGGGCGAGGGAATGCAGCCGAAAGAAGCGATTGCTTATTCCGTTGCCGGTTTCGGACAAAACTTCATTTGTACGATTATCGGCAGTTATCTTACCGTCTTCATGACGGACGCGCTTGGCTTTGACCTTAACACGAAAATCGGCGTTATGTCGGGCGTTATGGCGGTTGCCTGGCTCATGCTCGGCACGCGTATCTTCGACGCTTTCAACGATCCCATTATGGGCAGCATCGTCGACAGAACCCGTACGAAGTGGGGCAAGTGCCGTCCTTATCTCAAATGGATGGCGATTCCCATCGGCGTCGTTACCATTTTGTGCTTCCTGCCCTGGTATCCGAAAACGGGCGGCGGCTTTGCGGCTCTTTCGGTGATTTACGTTATCTGGTCGGTCGTGTATACGGTTGCGGACGTTCCTTACTGGGGACTTTCTTCCGCAATGACCAACAACACCGACTCCCGCGGAAAAATGCTGACGGTCGCGCGTCTTGTGTGTACGCTCGGCGCGGGTATCGTTACCGTTTTCGTGCCGATCATTACTTCGGGCGTTACCGCGGAATACAAATATAGCGAACTTGCGGTGCAAACTCCCGTCATCGTTTACCAGATCAACGACGTCAACGACAGTTCGAAAAACATTTACGAATTAGAAATAGAAGATCAGAAAAAATACTTTAACGATATTGACGGCGATGGCATCGGCGATATCAAAGAAGGCAACCTTACCGAAGCGGCGAAAGCGGCAGGCTTCAAATACGGCAGAACGGTTATCTACGACGATAAGGGCGATCCGAAATATCTTAATATCACATACAAGAAAAACGGCGACATAAAGAAAGTCGAGGTCAAGGAAGAATACTATAAACAGAATTTCCGCTCCGCAAGCGGACTTTTAAGGACGGAATGTGCGGACGCAAACCAGAAAACCTTGCGTTATACTTACTTCATCGCGGCGATAGTGCTTGTCGTGCTTGCGATGCCGATGTTCTTCTATGGTTTCAAAAACACCAAAGAAAGATTCGGCGCTGCGGAAGACGACAATCCCCCGACGCTCGGACACAACCTTGGGTTGCTGTTCAAAAACAAACCTTTGTTGCTCCTTGTTCTTTCGGGTATCCTTGGCGGCGCGAGAATGGTTTATACATATACGGGCGGCTTGTACTTCTGTAAATACGCCTTGCAAAACGAAAGCGCGTACAGCCTGCTGACGATGCTTGTCGTGCCCGGTGGTTTGATTGCATCGGTGCTTTGCCCGTGGCTTACCAACAAATTCGGCAAAAAATGGACGTTCATCGGCTCGCACATTATCGGCGCGGTCGCGATGATAATTATGTTCTTCATGTGGGATTTCAGTGCAGGCGCACTTCGCGCGGGCGGCATTTACGTCGCGGCAATCTGCCTTATCCTTATCGGTATCCCGCAGGGCATTTCCAACATTATGACCTACGCGATGATCGGCGATACGGTTGACTATCTTGAATGGAAGACGGGCGAGCGCGGCGAAGGTATCTGCTTTGCAATGCAAACCCTTATGAACAAAATCGGTATGGCAATCGGAGCGTTCATCGGCGTTCTCGCATACGGAATGAGCAACATTTCCCCGACCGACCCTGTCGGCAATATGGACGTCGCGGGACTTAACAAGTTGTGGATGATGCTTGTCTTGTCGGGCGTCGTGAGCTTCATCGCCTGCATTATCCCCATCTTCTTCTACAACCTTACCGAAAAGCGTCAGCGCGAAATGGTGCAGGAAATCGCCGAAAGAAAGGCGGCTGCGGATATTGCGGCGGATCTCGATATTCCCGTAACTCCCGAAGCGTAATCTTTCGTAAAACGAGTTTTAACCCCGCTTATGCGGGGTTTTAATTTTGAAAAATGAAGCGCGCGCACTTTCGCCGCTTGACTATTTTTCCGCCGCGGTTTACAATATTTTACGAGGTGAATTGTATGTTATACGACAATATTCTGGAAACAATCGGGAAAACCCCGCTTGTGAAACTCAACAGCATAAGTTACGACGACGTGAACGTCTTCGGAAAGCTGGAATATTTCAATCCGTCGGGCAGCGTGAAAGACCGCGCCGCTTATAACATGATTCTGGAAGCGACGTCGTCGGGCGCAATCGACAAAGACACCGTTATTATCGAGCCGACTTCCGGCAATACCGGCATAGGACTTGCCATGGTATGCGCCGCTCTTAAAATGAAACTTATCCTCACAATGCCCGAAAATATGAGCGTCGAAAGAATAAAAGTTCTGAAAGCGTACGGCGCGGAAATCGTCCTTACGCCAAAGTCGGAAGGCATGCGCGGCAGTATCGAAATGGCGGAAAGGCTCAAAGCCCGTTACGGCCACGCTTTTATCCCGTCGCAGTTCACAAATCCCGCAAATCCCGCGGCGCACTTTATGCACACCGCAAAGGAAATCTTCGCCGACCTTAACAACGTCAGCTGGATTGTCGCGGGCATAGGCTCAGGCGGCACGATAATGGGCATTAAAAAATATATCGACACCTATAAAACATCCACGCTTATTTGCGGGGTTGAGCCGAAAGGAAGCCCCTTGCTCACGCGCGGGAAAGCGGGACCTCATAAAATTCAGGGCATCGGCGCAAACTTCGTGCCGAAAATCCTTGATCCCGACGTTCTGGACGCGGTCGAGGACGTGTCGGACGAAGACGCCGTGGAATGCGCCAGAAACCTTGCGAAAGAAGAAGGTATTTTCGTCGGCATTTCGTCGGGCGCGGCGATTCAGGCTGCAAAAAACCTTGCGTCGCACGGGGAAAAGGGCAACATCGTCGTTATCCTTCCCGACGGCGGTATGAAATATCTTTCGACGGAGTTGTGCGGTGAGTAAGAAAAGAGTTGTGCTTGGTATGAGCGGCGGCGTCGACAGCAGCGTTGCCGCGCTTCTCCTGAAACAGCAGGGCTACGACGTCATCGGGCTGTTCATGAGAAACTGGGTTGAAGAAGACGAAAGCGGTTGCTGTACCGCTCTTGACGACTACGACGACGTGCGCGCCGTCGCGGGGAAACTCGACATACCTTATTACACCGTCGATTTGTCCAAGGAATACTGGGATAACGTTTTCAGGCAGTTTGTCGATTACTATAAACGCGGGCTCACGCCGAACCCCGACGTCCTGTGCAACAGGGAAATCAAATTCGGCCCGTTTGCAAAGTACGCAAAAGACCTTGACGCAGACTTTATCGCGACGGGGCATTACTGCAACGTGCTGAAAAAAGACGGCCGCACCTACCTTGCCCGCGCAAAGGACGAGAATAAGTGCCAGACGTACTTTTTGAATCAGGTTTCGGAAAAACAAATCGAAAACGTCATTTTCCCCGTCGGAAACCTTTTGAAACCCGAAGTCAGGAAAATCGCCGAAGAAAACGGACTTTCCACCGCCGAAAAGAAGGACAGCACCGGCGTTTGTTTTATCGGGGAACGCAACTTCCGCGAATTCTTAAAAAAATATATTCCGATGCAGGAAGGGGACATCAAAACCCTTGACGGCAAAACCGTCGGCACTCACAGCGGCGTGTTTTATTACACCGTCGGACAAAGAAAAGGATTCGGTCTTGGCGGCGCGGGCAACGGAGAGCCGTGGTACGTCGTCAAAAAAGACGCGGAAAACAATATCCTTTACGTCAATCAGGGAGAGTGCGATCTGCTGTTCACAAAGGAACTCACGACGCGCGGCTTCAACTTTATCACAAAAAAACCCGACGAGAAGGAGTTTCGGGTGCTTGCCCGTATCCGTCATCGTCAGCCCCTTGAAAACGCGACTGCGGTAATCGACGGCGACGACGTGCATTTATACTTCGACCGTCCGCAACGCGCCGTGGCGGCAGGACAGTATGCAGTGATGTATGAAGTGGGTTCCCCCATCTGCCTTGGCGGCGGCGAGATAAGATAAAACGGCGATAATTCGCGCCTTTTCGGCGTTTTTGCAGAACCCGAAAATCCGTGTACGAAAAGTACACTAGGATTTTCAGAACCTACAAAGAACCCCAAAAATCCATCAAATTCTCGCCGTTTTAGAGAAAGTTAAACATCAAAATTCTGACTTTTTAGAGATTTTGGGGTCCCCGCGGGATACTGTGTACCCGTGGGGAAAAGGCGCACACAAACAAAAGAGTGAGCGTTATCGCTTGCGATAACGTGATTTCAAAAGCGCAGTGTGCGACGCATCTCCCGGAAGGGAACCGCATTTGTACTTGCGTTGAACAAAAAAGATAGTTTAAGTTATAAAAAAAACACCTTAAAGGAGGTTTTATGGATAAAATTGTCGTTTGTCCCGAGTGCGGGGCACAGATGACTTTGCAGGACGGACAAGTCGTGTTTTCCTGCGTCGATTGCGGCACCCGTCTTTATTGCATTAAGGGCGTCGTCATCACGAAGTCGCAGGCAAAACTTTTATTGAAAAAACTTGTTGAAAAGAAACAGGCGGAAAAAGCAAGACAACTTGAAATCGAGCGCATCAGCGCGGAAAACGTGAACGAAACAGTGCGTCCCGAGCCGCCGATGCCGATGCAGCCCGTTGCGCCCGTGCAGGTAAAAATGCCCGAGCCCGAGCAAAAAATCAATATCGCGCCGCCCATTGCGCCTGCACCAAAACCTGTTGAAAAACCCGTCCCGAAACCCGAAGAAAAGGCGGAAGCGGCACAAATCGGAAAGGTCAATCACACCGTAAAATCGGGGATGGCGTTTGCGATTTTCACGTACGTATTTTTCACGGCGTTTATGTTTGCGTGGTTTTATCCGCTGCACAAAATGTCGTTGTCGTTCGTCAACGCGTTGCCGAGCGTCGCAAACGACGAACTGCTTAAAACAATCGTCGGATACGTCTGGATTTATTTTGACCTGCTGGTATTTCTGGCGTGGGTATGCGCGTCGAGTTCGTTTATGTCGCTCGGATGCGTGCGCCGCAGAAAAATCGACACGGGGGCGGAACTTATCGCCTCGGCTTGCACGATACTGAATCTCCCCAACGTATTCCTTATGCTGGTTTTAAGCGCGAACCGCAAAAAAATCACAAAGTACAAACGCAGCGAATACGGCGTAAAATACAATATCCGCAAGGACTACGTCCCGACAATTGCCGTTCTGGAAACTCTGACGCTTGCAGCCGTCGCGTATTTCCTTTACACTCTGGTAAACCCGTATTTCTTCGTTAACACGCCGGATTTCTCAAACTACGTGAAAATTATCATCGACGTTGCGTCAACAATGCTCATACCGTTTATGGCGGGCGTAATATCTTTGTCAAGGCTTATCAAGATTATGGCAAGACGTCGCTAACAAGACACAAAACAAAAAAAATCGTACGGGGCAACCCGTACGTTTTTTTATGCCGTTTCAGATGAGTTTGTCGCCGCCCGTGGTCGAGATGACGTACAGAATATTGATTTCTTCGCCTGTCAGAGCGTCGATATAAATATAATATATTCCGCCCGATTCCACGATGAATTCGTAACAGAGCTTTTCGGAATTCGTCTTGTACGGAATGACGCAAAGTCTGCCGTCCGACGCGTTTTCAAAGCCGACTTTCGCCTTTGCGGACTCGCGGGAAACCGCGGGCGTCTGCGTTTTTCTTTCAACGTGGTTGAAGGCATAATTTACCGCGTCCATTCCAAGGACGTCGCCGTTATCCGCGGCAATTTTCACCTTCACAAGGTCGGGATAAAGTATCGTGCCGTTCGACAACACGGGCGCAAAATTGATATAAACGGTGCTGTCGTCGTTTGCGCTCCACACGTCCCGCATGTCGTGAAAACCGCATTTTTCAAGGAAAACTTTTGCCTTTTCGACGCAATCTTCAACCGACAGAACGGGGTTTGTAACGTCGCGGCTGCCGCTCACGTTCAGGAGCGTTCCACCGCGCTTACTGACCTGCAAAGTCGTTCTCACGCCCGAAAGCGTGCAGTCGAAATTGTACGTTTCAATGTCGCCGCCCCACTGACCGAGAAAGTTCAGATTTTGTATTTTGTCGCCGAAAATATTCGTGACGACGGCGGTTGCTTGCTCTTTTGTTACTTCGTTTTCGGGAAGACCTTTTATTGCCTTATCGTTTCTGCCGTCGCTGAAAGGTCCGTCATAGATAAGTTGCGGGTATTCGACGGACGGGTCGTTTAATGCGGCGAAAACGTCGGATAAAACGTCCGATTTGTCATTTGCGGCGTTTACAAAAAGGTATCCTTCGGATATTTTGTCCTTGACTTTGTTAAGTTCCTGCGACAGCGTTTTCAGCATTTCGTGGATTTTCCCGATTGCCGTGTTTTCTTCCGCCGTAATCTCTCCGCCCGATTCCAGTTTGTCTTTGAGATACGCCGAAAAGTCGCCCGTCTGGTTTAAAAACCGCATTGTGTTTTCGATGCTCACGTCCGAGCCCGAAAGGGCGGATAACGCGCAAACGGCAAGTTCCCCGGACTTCACGGCGTCCGACAAAAGAGAAAGTCTTGTGGTTTTCCCCCGTGCGACCGTCAGTTTCGCGAATTTGATTTCCAGATCGTTCGTTTCGTCCAGCAGGGTATAATAAGATTGCTGGTAATGCGCTTCCAGCACGTTTTCGGTTTCGGCGCGCGCTTTCTTTTCTCTTCCGAAAAGCACGCCGAGAGTTATCACCCCCGCCGCCATTGCGACCATAATCACGCTTACCGCTATTATTGCTTTTTTATTCATACGCACCTCATTTGGCAAAGTTGTGCTTGCCGATGGAAAGCATCACCGTTCTGGACCAGATCCACTTTGACGTGGCGGTTGACGGATTGTAATAATACAGACAGCCGTTTGTGGGATCCCAGCCGTTTAATGCGTCCTTTGCGGCTTTGATTGCGGTGGCGTTGGGCGAAAGATTTATTTGTCCGTCGTTGACTGCGGTAAACGCCCACGGCTGATAAATCACGCCGGCGATAGTGTTGGGGAAAGACGCGCTTTTCACGCGGTTCAACACGACTGCCGCAACCGCAACTTGTCCGACGTAAGGTTCGCCGCGCGCTTCGGCGTACACGCATTTTGCAAGAAGGTATTCGTCCGACGACGAGTATCCGCTGGACGAGCCCGTCGCGTTGCCCGTCGAAAGGCTGATTCCCATTGCGGCGGCGGTTTTTTTGCCGACGATACCGTCTGCGGTCAACCCGTTTTTGCTTTGGAAATATTTCACCGCTTTCGTTGTCGCCGCGCCGTATATGCCGTCGACCGCGCCCGTATAATAGCCCCAGCGTTTGAGTTTCGTTTGTACGGTTTTCACCTGATTGCCCGTCGAGCCTTGTTTCAGCACGACCGCTTCGGTCACGGCGTCGTCTTTCGTCATTACGCCCGAAAACGCCAGAACCGCCGTGAGCATTGTCACGAACAGTACGAAAGCGCACAAGATTTTTTGCGAGTTTTTATTCATCTTCACCTCTGAATTTTTTGATTATTTCAACGATTTTCGACTTGTATCGAAAGTTTTCGCTGCCGTCGTCGGGGACGAAACACAACGGCGGAAAACACACGCACCACCAATTATTTCCCGTCCCTTCGCCAAGTTCCACGATAAGCGCGTCGTAAACGCCCGCGGGGAAAGATACGTCGTCGTATTTTCTATAAGGAAACTTTTCCTCGGATAGCCGCACGGTCGCGCGGTAAGGAAAACCTTTGTCAAGAAGGACGTCGTCCGACGTCTTTTTCAGGGCACAAAGATTGTTTCTTATCACTTCTTTCGCGTCGTCCGACGACTTGCAATCCGAAAGCAGCGGCGTAAGGTAATTTACGACGGCGTCGCGCACATCAAGCTTCACGCTCTGGTCGATTTCGGAATTACTGTTCGCGCGAATATGTATCCGTACGCAGTCCTGTTTGCGATTTTTCGTATCGACGCAGCCCGAAAGGGAAATCATCAGAAGGAGAGTCAGGATAACGATTTTTTTCATTGTTCACCTCGACATAATTCTTGCCCGTATTTGCGTTTCTATACTTGAACGGCGGCGGCGGATTGTGATATAATAAAAACGGAGGCAGTATGAAAGAATACGACGTATTGATAATAGGCGCGGGTCCTGCGGGGCTGACGGCGGGTATATATGCGGCGCGCGCGGGCGCAAAAGTCGCCATTGTCGAAAAGTCTGCGCCGGGCGGCAAGGCAAATCTTGCAAACGACCTTGAAAACTATATGGGCACCGACGGGATTTCGGGCAGCGACCTTATGATTAAATCCTTCGCACAAGCCGAAAAGTACGGCGCGGAGTTTATCTTTGACGAAGTTACGGGCGTTTTCCCCGACGAAAACAAGGCGGTACTTAAAGGCGGCGACGTAAAATACAAAAGTCTGATTCTGGCAGTCGGCACTTACGACAGAAAAACCGGCGTCGAAAACGAAAAAGATTTTATCGGGCGCGGCGTGTCGTACTGCGCGGTTTGCGACGGGAATTTCTTTAAGGGGAAAACCGTCGTCGTCGCGGGTGGCGGCAACACCGCATTCAAGGACGCGCTGTACCTTGCGACGATTGCGAACAAAGTTTATATCGTGCACAGGCGCGAAGGTTTCCGCGCCGAAAAAATCCTGGTGGAACGGGCAAAAAACAACGAAAAAATCGAGTTTGTGTTGAACGGCGTAATAGGCGCGTTTCACGGCAACGAAAAACTTGAATCCGTCGACGTGAAATTTAAGGACGGAAGCGTGAAAACGCTTGAAACCGACGGCGTATTCGTCGCGCTCGGCGCGGAACCCGAAACGGGCTTTATACCGTCGGAAATCAAAAAAGACGACAATGGTTATATAGTTACCGACGAGAAAATGCAGACGAGCGTCAAGGGGATTTTTGCCGCGGGCGACGTGCGCGAAAAAAACCTGCGCCAGATTGTCACGGCGTCGTCGGACGGCGCGGTCGCGGGGCAGTTCGCCGCGGAGTATGCGCTGGAAAATTTTGACAATCGCAAAAATATGTAAAATTTTATATAGACATATATCAATATTTGTATAACAAATTGATAAAAATCGCAAAAAACGTATCAATTTCGGTCGTTTAACCGACAAAAGAAAAAAAATAAAAAAATTTTGCAAAAAGTTGTATAAAACCACTTGACAAGTCAAAAATATCATTGTATTATGATGCCATAAATCAAGTGAAATTACATTTGATATTAAATCGCTCATAATTTTCCCCCTTATCATATAATTAGTGAGGTGGCTCGGATTCTTCCGAGCCACCTTGCTTTTACCGCGAAATTTTTCTCCTTTTCAAACCCAAAATAAATATCGCGCCGTTACGCATAATAGGCGTATGAAGAAGTTCATAAAAGTCATAATTTCCGCGGCGATTTTTGCGGTTTTTTCGTTGTCTGCGACGGGAATAATAAATTGTAACGCGCGCGTCGCGCGCGCGGAAGTTCTCGAAACGAAAATCGTAACGATAATGTATCACAGTGTGTTGAACGGAAGCAAGGGAAGATATATCGTCAGCGAAAAACAACTTGAAAACGACCTTGTCGCGCTTAAAAACGAAGGGTTCGTTTCGGTAACGCCCGATGAAATCATCGCGTTTTCGGAAGGGCGCGGTATGCTCCCGGAAAAACCCGTGCTTATTACTTTCGACGACGGGCATTACAACAATTTATATTACGCCGTGCCGATTCTGAAAAAGCACGGATTCACGGCGGTCATCAACGTGGTCGGGGCATATTCGGAACATACGACGACGTCGGGCGACTCCAAAAACCCCAACTATTCGCACATTACCTGGGACGAAATGGAGGACGCGGCAAAGGACGGCGTGATATATTTCGGCAATCACAGTTTCGGAATGCACAAGTTCAAGCCGCGTTACGGAATCGCGCAAAAACCGTACGAATCGGACGACGAATACGTGAAAATATTCACCGCCGACACGATGAAACTGCACGACAAAATCAAGGAATACGCGGGCTACGACACGGCGGTTTACGCATATCCTTTCGGAAAATATTCCGCCCTTGCAAAAGATACCTTGAAAAAGCTCGGATATAAAATCACTTTGACTTGCAACGAGGGCGTAACGAGCGCAAGATTCGGCGATCCTGACAGCGTGATTTATATGAGGCGTATCAACCGCGAAGGCTCGTACTCGACCGAGAAATTTATAAACGTAATAAAAAAATATTATAGCCGTTGATTTTCCGCCAGCCGTTTGATATACTTGAATACGGAGTATTTTATGGACAACGTATTCAATTTCAGAGATCTTGGCGGAATCCCCACGGCGGACGGCAGAAAAGTCAAAAGCGGACTGTTTTTCAGAAGCGGTCTTTTGGATTTTGCAAACGACAACGATATCGCGTTTTTGAGAAAACTCGGTCTTTTGGAAGTTTTCGATTACCGCGACCGCGACGAGGTGGATAAAAACAAGGAATATATTTACGAGCGCATCGGCGCAAAGCATTTTCATTATCCCAACGACATCACAAAGGGCAAAGTTTTCAAGTTGCAGACGGGCGGAATGGAAAGAATGTTCATAAAAATCAAGCCCGCGGACGTGTGCGAGTTTTATTCGTACCTGCCTTTCGGAAACGACGGATACAAAAATATGCTGCTTGCGGTAAAGCGCGGCGAAGTGCCGTTTTTGCAACACTGCACGGCGGGAAAAGACCGCGCGGGGTGCGGCAGTGCGCTTCTTCTTGCGGTTTTGGGCGTGTCATACGACGAAATCGTGAAAGATTACCTTAAAAGTCTGAAAATCCGCGACAACATCAGAAAAGTAATGTTCGACAAAATCCCGAAAATCGTGCACCCGTTCATAAAAAACAGTTACGAGCCGCTTTTCATCGTCGACAAAAGTTACCTTGACGCCGCGCGCGACGCGATTTTCAAAAAATACGGCAGTTTTGAAAACTACCTTTTGAAAGAATACGGATTAACTCAACTTGACGTGGACGAAATCCGCGCAAAATACACCGAATAAACACAATATACCGAATGAAAAACAAAAAGCACCGAGAAATCGGTGCTTTGTTTTTGAAAAGAAAAGTCGTTACAGGACGATCGATACCGTCATATAGGCGACGTAGGTTGCAAGGATAACGCCGCCTTGCACGCGCGAGAACTTTTTGGTGATAACCGCGGGCAGAATCGCAAGCAGAGTGAAGCCTATGCAGAAGGGCATATCTATGTAAAGCGAGTTGAATTCGACGGGAAGCCTGCCGCCCGAAATCATTGCACAAACCGGCAGTATAAGGCAAATGTCGATGACGTTCGCGCCGATAATATTGCCGATGGACAGGTCGTGTTTTTTCTTGATAATCGACGTAATCGTCGTGACAAGTTCGGGCAGCGACGTGCCGATTGCGACAAGGGTGATTGCGACGATTCTTTCGGGGACGCCCATATATCCCGCGAGTTTGCTGCCGAAAGTTACGAGATGTTGCGCGCCGCCGACGATAAACGCCGTGCCGAGAATAAAGAAGATAATGCTTTTTGCGATGTCTTTCGTCTTTTGTTTTTTGGCGGCCAAGGCGTCCGTGTTTGTGCTTTCGGCGGTTGCGTTTCCGGACTCGGCGGGGTTGCCGTTCGCGTTCACAGAAGCGGGATTCGTGCCGTTGTCGACAAGTTTATTCTTTGTCGCTTCCTTTTTTCCGACGATGATGTTTTCCGTCATAAATACGACGAATACAACCAGAAGAATAATTGACAAATATGCGTTCAAATAACCTTTCAGGCACATTAAGAACAAAATAACGATGGATAAAATCATTGTTATGCCCTTAAAGAGATATGCTTTCTTATCAAAAGCGTGCGGTAAAAACAAAAGCGACACCGCCATAATAAGCCCGATGTTCGCATTCACGCTGCCGACGGCGTTGCCGATTGCGATTGCCGCGTTGCCTTCGCCTGCGGCAATGGACGACGTGATAAGTTCGGGCAAAGTCGTGCCGATGCTCACGACCGTCGCGCCGATGATGAATTGCGGCACGCCCGACATTTCGGCAATCTTGCTTGCGGAATCCACAAACCAGTCGCCGCCTTTGATGATAAGGACAAGCCCCACGAGAAACAAGAACACGGTAAGGCAGATATCGCCCGTGCGCGTTATTGCAAGAATTTCAACCATTGTTCCCTCCGTTGTTTTTCATAAATAAAAAAAGACCTTGACACGGCGAATTGCCGTCCAAAGTCTCGTGAATTAAGGCAAACCGGACCGTCTGGTCAGCATGTCGGCATTGCCACTCAAAGAGTTACTACTCCCCTTGAACAAAGTAAATGTAACACAGCGAATGACAAAAGTCAACGTTTTTCGGAGTTTTTTACGGAATCGATTTTTGCGGACAAGGCTTTGTGTTTTTCCATAAATTCACGATACGCCGCCGCCGAAAAAGGGCTTTTCACGGTGTCGACTTCGCGTGGCGTCGGCGCGGCGATTTTCGCGTTTTGCGGTTTTTTCGGTACTCCGCCGTTGTCAATCTTGTAAAATTCGCCAAATTTTTTATACATTGAAACCTCATATCGTTAAAATTTGTTTATTTTCGTTTGCCATAATTTATTGTTTACTATATAATATTTTTATCTATGAATTTATATTCAAGGAGATTGTCATGAACAAAAAAATAATCGCCGTTATAGCACTTGTTCTCGTCCTTACGGTAGGTCTTGTGGCGTGCAACGGCAAAACTTATAAGGCAAGCGGCGTTGCCGACGGCAACAAATACGCTTCGAGCCCCGTTGAAAACAACGGCAGTTTCGTCGTGAAACAGGGTAATTACATTTATTTCGTCAACGCATACACCGGTGCTGACGCCGAAAACAAATTCGGCAAACAGGAAAAGTCCTGCCTGTACCGTGCGGAACTTGACGAAAACGGCAACATCATCGAGGGAAGCCAAGTTGCACTTTGCAAAAAGAATGTATATTCGACCAGCACGAAATCCGGCATTTACGTTAGGGGCAACTGGATTTACTTTGCGTCCCCCAACACCGACAAAACCAAGAGCGGCGAAGTCAATAAGAAATACCTTGACTTTTTCCGCGTGAGTCTTGACGGCAAAAAGACGGAACTGTTATATACGATCGCAAATCGTTCCGCCGACTTCTTCGTTACGGACAACTCGCTTCTCGTCCTTGACGGCGGCGCGCTCAAAAAAATCGACCTCAACAAAAAGTCGCTGGGCAAAATCAACAACAAGAAAAACTACGTCGAAGTACGCAGCAACGTTTCGTCGTTGCAACCCATCGTCGCAAACGGCGCGTTCTCCGGCATGGCGCTTATGGTATCGAATGCTGCCGACAGCGACAGTTGGAAGAAATTCAACACCCTTTCGGTCATTTATGCCGACGGCACGATTAAGGACGTCATCACCGACAACTCTTTCGGCGGCGACGCGGACAGCTATCTTTACAACGCGACCGTGTCCGTGAAAGACTACGTCGTGAAAGGCGACAAAATCACCGTCTATTACACCAAGACCGATAAGGATTCCAAGGTTCAGCTTTGTGCATATACGTTCGGCACGGACTTCTCGTTCGACAGCAAAAACGAAGTGCTTCTGATGAAAGACGCGTCTTCGTCCAACGTTGCGGCGGTAAAGGGCATCGACGAAAAGTCGGCGTTCGTCACCGTATCTTCTGCACCTTATCTTAAATACGTGGAACAGGGCAAAGAACCTCAGAACGTCCCCGCAAGCGCGACCGAATCCGACAGCCAACTCAAACGCCAGATCACGATCCGCGACGTCAGGAACGGCTACGTCTTCTATACCGACGCGTCGAGCGCAAAAGCGCTTTATCGCTATAATTACGCGTCCACCGAACTTACCACGGAAGAACTCGTTGCGGAATTCAACCTTTCTTCGTCCTGGTTCGCGCCCGTAATCTTAGGCGATTATATGTACTTCCTTGACGGCACGAAAGAATATACGTATCGCGTTAAATTGCAAACCGGCGATATCGTGAAACCCGAAACCAAAGATATGGTTGTCGGCAAAATGACCGCGGACGACTACAAGGCGGTTTTCGAGTCGGAAAAGAAATAAAAAACCAAGCCGTCCCGCAAGGGGCGGTTTCTTTTTAATTTTTAATTCGACAAAATTAGACAAAAATCGACAAAAACAAGTGAAAATCATTGAGTTTTTACTTGTTTTATTTGTTATAATCGCATTGCAACACGGAAAACGAAATATTATTTTGGTTTCCGTCGAATAATTACATTTTAGGGGGTAAATTAAATGCACACAATCGTTATAGCGGACGATAACGTCTCTTTCGCAGAAGAAATGCGAAATTATTTCACGGACAATACCGATTTCAAGGTGGTAGGACTTGCGCCCGACGGGGTTGAAGCGATAAAACTTGTCGAAAAACACAAGCCCGACTTTTTACTTCTCGATATCGTTATGCCCGAACTGGACGGATTCGGCGTGTTGAGCGCGCTTTCCGCTTTTGACGAAAAACCGAAAACGATAATGGTATCGGGGCTTGCAACCGACGGATTCGTTACGAAATCGTTGCGCCTTGGAGCAAGTTACTTTATGGCAAAGCCCGTGAATTACGATAAACTTGCCGAATATATGCGCGAAATGCTTGCGCCCGCCGCTGCCGTCGCCGCGCCGCGTGAAGAAACGCACAAAGTATCTTCCCGCGTGAACAGGTCGCTGGACGAAAGAATCGCAAACATCTTTATTTCCGTCGGCATTCCCGCCCATATCAAAGGCTATCAGTTTTTAAGGGAAGCAATCAAAATGGCGGTCGATACGCCCGATATCATCAACAACATCACCAAAAAACTGTATCCGTCGATTGCCGATAAGTTCGACACGAGCAGCAGCAAGGTCGAGCGCGCGATACGACACGCAATCGAAGTCGCCTGGAATCGCGGCAAAATCGAAAATATAAACAGCATTTTCGGCATCAAGGTTTACACAGCAAACGATAAGCCCACGAACGGGGAATTTATCGCGCTTGTCGCGGACAAGATGATTTTGGAAGGAGCCTAGGCGCAAACTGCGCTTTTGAAATCACATTATCGGGGGCGATAATGCTCACTCTTATGCTTGTTTGCGCCTTTTCCCCACGGGTACACAGTATCCCGCGGGGTCCCCAAAAAACATAATTGTTGCGCGGTGAAATTTGCTTTGCAAGTTAAATTTGCTTCGCAAGTTATATTTTGACTATCGTCAAAGTTATATTTCGGCTAACGCCGAAGTTAAGGTGTTTTTATCCATAACTTGCCCGAAGGGCAAATATCACTGCGTAAGCAATATAACTGTCGAAGACAATATCACTGCCGCAGGCAATATAACTCATAACGTCGCACGCCGTTACAGCAACCGCTTTCTGCGGTTGTTTTTATTTTTCCTTAAAAACCGCCGAAAACAAGGAATATTCCGGTAACGGTTTTTGTCGCGCGCGTATAATAATGTAATAAATAAAAATACTTTTATATTATTTTACATAAGTCGCAAAATTGTAACATAAAACAGTTTACAAATAATCGTATTATGATTATAATAGCAACGAAAAAAGCAAGCAATATTAAGTGAGGTGCTTTATGGCTTACAAAAAATGCCCAAGGTGTGAACTTAACTGGATAAAAGACGACGAAGATTTGTGCGACGTTTGCAAGGCGGAACTTAAAATCGGCGGTATGAGCCTTATCGAAGACGACGAGGACATTCTCGATACCGAAGAAAGAATTTGCCCCATCTGCAAAATCAACCCCATCGACGACGGCGAAGATATGTGCGCGACCTGCCGCGAAGAAATGAAGTCAAAGGCAGCCGACGCCGAAGAAAAGGAAGACGACGACAACGACGACAACGACGAAAGCTGGCGCGAGTACGTCGAAGACGACACGGTCGAACAAATGGATGAGACCGACGAAATCATGCTGTCCGAGCTTGAACACGACGAGAAGAAGAAAGACGACGACCTTGAAGACGAAGACAGCTTCGACGACGACGAAACCAAGTACGATTACGGCGAAGGCGACGATATTCCCGACGACGATTTCGACGACGAGGAAGATGAAGACGACGAAGAAGATGAGGAAGACGAGGAAGACGACGTTTAATCCGAAATAAAACAAAATAAAAGATATTATGCCCGACGCGCATCGCGAAAGCAAAACGCGGCGGGCTTATTTTATCAAAAAACGGCAATACTTTTCTTATGAGAGAAGCGACAAACAATATATCAGTCGCCGTGGAGCGTGTGAAAAACCTGAAAGGAATTGACCTGAAACTCCTTATCAATCGGGGAAGAAACAGGTTTATCCGCGTCGACGGCGTGATCGAAGACCTGTACCCCAACGTGTTCACCGTGAAAACCGAAGACGCCCATACGAAAATACTGACGTTGACGTACGCAGACGTCATGATGAAAAACGTCAGATTTTTCCCGCGCGGAAAAAACGAAAAGGAAAGCAAACCGAAAAAATAAGTCGGATTGCATAATTTCGCTCCCGTCGATATATTATATATTGATTAGGCGGACGGCCTAAACGTATTTAAACTTATGGGGGCAGAAATGAACTTCGATTTTAATGAAATCAAAATGGACACCGTCGTGAAAACCGCCGAAAAAGAAGCGGCGGTAAGAACGTCGGTAAGCGAGAGCGAAAGTGGCGTCGTGACGAAAATCCTTGACGTTTCGGCAGACGGGAAGATAATCTCGCTGGATAATCAAAACGGTGCGGCGCGCGTTTTCGGACGCGTCAATTTCAAGGTGCTGTATCTTAACGGGGACGGCGAAACACGCGGGCTCGATTATTTTGCGGACTTTACGGAAGTTATCCAAAACGATAGTTTATCAGGCAGATTGTATGCACAAATTGCCGTTATTGACGTTGACACGTCGATAAGTGGCGGAATACGACTTAACGCCGTCGTGAAAATCACGCTGTATCGCGTTGCCGAAAACGACAAAAAATGTCTTGTGGGAGCAGACGACGACGTGTACGTCGAAAACACCGCGATGAAGTGCCAGCGGTTTATAACGTCGATGAACGCGCCGTTTACCGTGACCGATGAATACGACACGAAAACCGACGTCGCGAAAATACTTCTGACGCGTGCGGGAACTTACGTTGACGCCGCGACTGCCGGCATGGGCAACGTGCTTTTGTCGGGCGCAAGCGACGTTACCGTAACTTACCTTGCAAACGATAAGGTGTACGTCAAAGATTTTCATATTCCGTATTCCGAAGAGTTTGCGGCGGACGGCGTCGAAATCGGGCAAAAACTTTCTGCGGAAGTCGTCGTGAAAAACGCCAGGGTAGTAATTGCCGGCATCGAGGGTTCCAATGTTATCCGCGTCGAAGTCGAAAACGAAGCGTGCGTAAAGGCGTACGACGTCACCGACGAAAAAATCGTGAAAGACGTGTTCTGCATCGAAAACGAAATAAATATCACAAGGGCAAGCGTATCGACGGGCGTGTACGGCGGATTCGCGTTTTTCAAAGACGAACTTTCCGGAATTGCCGCGTTGTCAAACGATTTGCCCGCAGTGCTTGAAGTTATCGGCGTAACGAGCGCGGGGAACGGCATTGCGAAAGCGACCGCCGAAAACGGCAAAATCGTCATCGAGGGCGTATTTTCGGCAAACGTGCTGTACCGCGACGAAAACGGACTTTCGTCGGTATCCCTCGAAGTGCCGTATTCATTGCCGTTTCTCAGCGAATCTGCAAACGCAACCGACGACGTATCGGCGCGCGGCGCGGTAATCAAGGCGCAGGCAAAACTGAAACGCGAAAGGGAAATCGAAGTAACGGCGGAACTCGGGTTTATGACCGAAAGCGTGAAGCGCATCGATGCGGAATATATCGCGGAAGCGGAAGTCGGCGAGAAAATCGAAGTCAACAAATCGGCGGTCAGCGTATTCGTTGCCGACGAGGGCGACACCCTTTGGGACGCGGCGAAAGCGTTGTCGGCGCGGCCGGACGATATTCAGTCGCAAAACCCCGACGCCCGCGCCCCGTTCAAGGAAGGGCAAAAACTCTTTTATTTCCGCGAGATAAGTTTCGAGTTTTAGTTGAAAGCAATGCTCGTTCGTGCTATCATATAAATATGGAAATATTCGAACGAGCAAAAGGAAAAATAAATCTGACCCTTGATATAACAGGTGAAAGCGGCGGCTTTCACCTTCTTGATATGCTCGTGGCGACGATAGACCTTTTTGACGACGTAAAAATCACTTACAGGGCGGACGACAAAATCGAGTGCGTTCAGGACGGCGAAATCGCCGACGAAAAAAACAGCGCGTACCGCGCCGCAAAACTTATGAAAGATACGTTCAAAACGCGCGGATTCACCGTCGAAATCACAAAGCGGATTCCTTTGGCGGGCGGCTTGGGCGGCTCGTGCGCGGACGGCGTCGCGGTGGTGCGCGGCATTGAAAAAATGCTGGACATAAAGCACGATTTTATCACGGCGGAGTTTTTGTTGAAAGTCGGTTCGGACGCGCCGTCGATGTACTTCGACGGAATTAAGCGTGTGCGCGGAATCGGCGACAAAGTTGACTTTATTGATATAAAACTGCCATATAAAGTCGGTTTTCTTGCAGAAAACGAAGTCGACACGACTGCTTGTTTCAAGATGTATGACGACATGAAACTTTGCGGCGGGAACAGCACGGAAAAGTTGATTAAGGAGTTTTCAAAAGGTAACGCGAACGTTACAAACATGCTGAAAAACGACCTATTTCTTCCTGCCGTCAGGATAAATCCCGACGTCAAAAAAGCGTATGAAAGAATCCTGAAAACCGGCGCGGACGCCGTGTCGATGAGCGGCAGCGGCGGCACCGTATTCGGGCTGTTTTCGGGCGACGTCCCGGATTTCCTTGTCAAAACCGAGTTTTCTTACCGCGATTAAGATAAAAAATCGCGGTTTTTTATTGAAAAATATTGCCGGAATGCGCGCGTAGGTATTGTATTTATTTTTAATATTTGTTATAATAAGACGAACGATTAAAAGGAAAACCTTAATGCAAAATGCAAAAGAATTTTGAAGAGTATCCGAAATACCTGTTTCACGAAGGCACGAATATCGAAGCCGACAAGTTGTTTTGCCCGAAAAAAGCCGTAATCGACGGCAAAAAGGGCTGGATTTTCAGAGTATGGGCGCCAAATGCCCGCGACGTATCCCTGGTTGGCGATTTCAACGGCTGGGAAGTCGGCGCGACGCCGATGAAAAAAGACGACGGCGGAATATGGGAAGTCTTTGTCGAAGGACTTAAAGTTTACGACGCTTATAAATACGCCGTTACTTCAAAAAAAGGTAAAACCGTCTTAAAAGCCGATCCGTACGGTCTGCATTTCGAGACGACGCCCCAGACCGCGTCGAAACTTTACGATTTGTCCGGTTATAAATGGAAGGACGCCGCGTGGTTGAAATCCCGCGAAGAAAAGAATATTTACGAAAGCCCGATGAACATTTACGAGGTTCATCTTGGCAGTTGGAAACGCCACGACGACGGCAACGTATACAGTTACGTCGACCTTGCGGACGAGCTTGTCGAATACGTCAAAAAAATGAATTACACCCACGTCGAGTTTATGCCCGTGACGGAATATCCTTTCGACGGCAGTTGGGGATATCAGGTAACGGGGCTTTTCGCGCCGACGTCAAGGTACGGCACGCCGCACGACTTTATGTATCTTGTGGACAAATTCCATAAGGCGGGCATCGGCGTTATTCTGGACTGGGTTATCGCGCATTTCCCGAAGGACGAGCACGGGCTTTCTTTGTTCGACGGCACGCCTTGTTACGAATATTCCGACCCGAGAAAGGGCGAACATTACGAGTGGGGCACGAAGGTTTACGACTACGGCAAGCCCGAAGTCAGAAGTTTCCTGATATCCGCCGCCAACTTCTGGGCAACGAATTATCATATCGACGGAATCCGCGTGGACGCCGTCGCGAGCATGCTTTATCTCGATTATTGCAGAAAGGACGGGGAATGGCTGCCGAACAAATTCGGCGGAAATTACAATCTCGAAGCGAAAGAGTTTTTGCAGAAGATGAACGTCGCGTTGCTTTCCGCGCACAAGGGATTTTTCACGGTTGCGGAAGAAAGCACGGCGTATCCGATGATAACGATGCCGCCCGACATCGGCGGGCTGGGCTTCAATTTCAAGTGGAACATGGGTTGGATGAACGATACCTTGTCTTATATCGAGACCGATCCGTTTTTCAGGAAGGAAGTGCACAACAAACTGACGTTCGCGCTGACGTACGCATACAGCGAAAACTATATATTGCCGCTTTCTCACGACGAAGTCGTGCACGGAAAGCACAGTCTTATCGACAAAATCCCCGTAAGTTACGAGGACAAATTCGAAGGGCTGAAAACGTATCTGGGCTTTATGATGACGCACCCCGGCAAAAAACTTTTGTTCATGGGCGGCGAATTCGGACAGTTTATCGAATGGCGTTTCGATCAGGGGCTCGATTGGTTGCTTCTTGCTTATCCGCGTCATAAAGGAATGCTTGAATACACGAAAGACCTTAACGCTTTTTACAAATCGACGCCCGCGCTTTGGGCGCAGGACAACAGATGGGAAGGTTTCAGGTGGGTATCCGTCGACGACAACACTCAAAACGTGATATCGTATCTTCGTTACGACAAATCGGGCGATTACGTCCTGGTCGTACTGAACTTCTCGCCTGTGCCGAGAAAGAGATATCTTATGGGCGTGCCGGAACTTACGTCGTATAAATGCGTCTTCTCGTCGACGATGAAAAAGTACGGCGGAAACAGCAGTTACAAGGCGGAATACAAAGCCGAAAAGAAGAGTATGCACGGGTTGCCTTTCGCAATCGCGGTGAATATTCCCGGTAACTCGATTACCATATATAAACCCGAAAACAATTAGGAGGAAATAATATGCGTCAGACAAGAAAAGAATGTGTCGCGATGCTGCTTGCAGGAGGTCAGGGCACAAGACTCGGCCTTCTCACCGGCGAGGTTGCAAAACCTGCCGTACCTTTCGGAGCGAAGTACAGAATTATCGACTTTCCTTTGTCGAATTGCGCGAACTCCGGCATCGATACGGTCGGTGTGCTTACGCAGTATCAGCCCTTTGAACTTCACGAGTACATAGGAAACGGACAGCCGTGGGATCTGGACAGGATCACGGGCGGCGTTTACGTCCTTCCGCCGTTTATGCGCGCGAAAGCGGGCGAGTGGTACAAAGGCACCGCCAACGCGATTTATCAGAATATCGAGTTTATCGACAGATTTAATCCCGAATACGTGATTATTTTGTCGGGCGACCACATTTACAAGATGGATTACCACAAGATGATGGACCATCATAAGAAAACGGGCGCCGACTGCACGATCGCGGTTCGCACCGTCCCGATGGAAGAAGCGTCGCGTTTCGGCATTATGCAGACCAATAAAAAAGGCGAAATTATCGACTTCGAAGAAAAACCCAAAAAGCCCAAATCCAACAAGGCGTCGATGGGTATTTACGTTTTCACCTGGGAAGTTCTGAGAAAATACCTTGTCGAAGACGAAGCCGACCGCGAAAGCCAGAACGACTTTGGCAAAAACATTATCCCGAAGATGCTTTCTGACGGACAAAAAATGATCGCTTACGAATTCAACGATTACTGGAAAGACGTCGGTACGATTTCAAGTTTGTGGGAAGCGAATATGGATATTCTGAACCCCGCAAGCGGGCTTAATCTTGACGATAAGGAATGGCGCATTTTCGCGCGAAACAGCGCAGAGCCCCCGCAGTTCGTGTCTTCCGACGCAGTAATTAAAAACAGCGTCGTGTCGGAAGGTACTTTCGTACAGGGCGAAGTCAAAAATTCGGTCATATCGTACGGCTGCACGCTCGGTAAAAACTGCCGTATCGTCGACAGTATCCTTATGCCCGGCGCGGTTGTCGAGGACGACGCCGTCGTCGAATACGCAATCGTCGGCTGGGACGCAAAAGTCGGCAAGGGCGCGCACGTCGGCGAAATCAATACGCCGCACGCGGCAGGCGAATGGGAAATCGCGGTTGTCGGTCCCGAGGTTACCGTAAAAGCCGGCGCGGTCATCAAGGCCGGCGAAATGTTCGGAGGTGAAAACAATGATTAATAACGCAATGGGAATTTTAATCGCAAGCGACAGCGAAATCCACATGAACGAACTTACAATCAAGCGCACCAGCGCGAGCCTTCCGTACGGCGGCAGGTATCGTATGATCGACTTTGCGTTGTCAAACCTTGTCAACAGCGGCATCAGCACGATCGGTATCGTCACGCGCAACAACTACAACAGCCTTATGGACCACCTTCGCATGGGACGCGACTGGGACCTTAACCGCAAAAACAGCGGACTTACGTTGTTCCCGCCGTTTGCGTTCAACACCCTTCGCGACGTTTACAAAGGAAAGGTGGAAGCGATTTACACGCTGAAAGGCTACATGATGTCGCAAAAGAAGTTGGAATACGTCGTGCTCGGAAACGCCAACGTTATCTGCAATATCGACGTCGAGGAAATCGTCGACGAACATATCGCCCGCGGCGCGGACGTTACAATGCTGACGAAAAGAACCGACGAAATCAACCCGAGAAAACAAATCATCACGTCCGACAAATCGGGCAGGGTTACCGATATCCGCTTTGCGGTCATCGCCAGCAAATCGGCGGAACTCGTCAACACGCAGATTTACGTCATCAAAAAAGACCTGCTTATTAACCTTGTCGAAAACGCTTATGCAAGGGGATTGCAGGACTTTGAAAAAGACGTTCTTTTGAAACAAATCGACACGCTGAAAATTTACAGCCACGAAATCACAAGCTACGCCGCGATTATCGACGATATCCCGGGATACTATAAGCACAGTATGGAACTGCTGGACGCCGAAACCAGGAACGACGTTTTCTATGGCGAAGGCACGATTTTCACGAAGGTCAAGGACAGCGTTCCTACCCGTTATCTTGACAACGCAAAGGTTGAAAACAGCCTTATCGCGGACGGTTGCGTCATCGACGGCACCGTTAAAAACAGCATTCTTTTCCGCGGAGTTCACGTTGAAAAGGGCGCGGTCGTCGAAAACTCCATCGTCATGGAAAAGGGCGTAATCGGCGAAAAAGCAAGCATTAAATATACGATTACCGACAAAAACGTCATCGTTCAACCCGAAAGACACCTTGCGGGCTATGAAACGTATCCCGTCGTAATCGTCAAGAACAAGATAGTTTAACATTTTTGCGTCTTTCGGCGCAGTGACAATAAGGAGAACGAAGTATGAAAATTTTATATGTTGCTTCCGAAGCGCGTCCGTTCGTGAAGACGGGCGGTCTCGGCGACGTGATGGGCGCACTGCCCAAAACGGTTGCTTCGATGAAAAACGATTGCCGCGTGATTATCCCCCTTTATGAGGAAATCCCGCAGGAATACCGCCAGACAATGCGCTTTGTCGGCTCGACCTACGTCGATCTCAGCTGGCGCAGACAGTATCTCGGCGTGTTCGAATATACGGTGGACAACGTCGTTTATTACTTTATCGACAACGAATACTACTTCAAAAGGAAAGGGCTTTACGGCCATTTCGACGACGGCGAAAGATTTGCGTTTTTCAGCAAAGCGGTTCTCGAAGCGTGCTCGGTAACGGGGTTCTATCCCGACGTCATTCACGCAAACGACTGGCATACCGCGCTCGTTCCCGTGTTTCTGGACATCTTTTACAGAAACGTAGAAGGGCTTCGCAACACGAAAACGGTGTTCACCATTCATAATATCGAGTTTCAGGGAAAATACGACAAATACCTTGCCGGCGACATTCTGGGCATTCCCGAAAACTGGCGCAGCATAGTGGAGTGCGACGACGACGTCAACTACATGAAAGCTGGTATCGAACGCGCGAATATCGTTACCACGGTGTCGAAAACTTATGCCGAAGAAATCAAGGATCCGTATTATGCGTACGGGCTTGCGGGCATACTTAACGCGCGCGATTACAAAATCCGCGGCGTGGTGAACGGCATCGACGTCGATGTTTTCAACCCCGCAACCGACAAAAACCTTGTTGCGAATTACACCTTGAAAACCGTTGCGAAACGCACCGAAAACAAGAAAGCGTTGTGCGAACTTATGGGCTTCAATTATTCCCCCGACCGTCCGCTTATGGTGCTTATCTCGCGCCTGACCGAACAAAAGGGTATCGACCTTGTCGCAACCGTCCTTGACGAAATGTTGCAAGCCGACATTCAGCTTGTCGTGCTCGGCAAAGGCGACTGGAAATACGAAACGATTCTGAAAAACGCCGAAAAAACGTACAACACGAAAATGCGCGCCATTATCAATTTCAGCCAGGAGCTTGCGTCCAAGTTGTACGGGGCGGCGGATATGTTCCTTATGCCCAGCAAGTTCGAGCCGTGCGGTTTGGGACAAATGATCGCAATGCGTTACGGCGCGGTTCCCATCGTCCGCGAAACGGGCGGATTAAAAGACACGGTGGAAGCGTTCAATCCCGTCACGCAAAAGGGCAACGGCTTCACTTTCAAGGCGTATCAGGCATACGATATGCTTGACGCGGTATGGCGTACTCTCGGCACCTATTTTGACAAAAACCTGTGGAAGAAAGTGCAAAGTAACGCGATGAAGTGCGATTTCAGTTGGAAACGCTCCGCGAAAGAATACCTTGACATCTACAAGGAAATAACAAAATAATCAAAATTTTATTGGCATACATCAGGAGACTTTAATTTTATGGACTATTCAAAAATTACTTCCGCGGACTTGAAAAACCGCATTACGGACGCTGTCCAGAGGTTTTTCGGAGTAAAGCCCGAGGAGGCAAGCAACACCCAAATGTACAAAGCCGTGTGCATTGTCGTACGCGATATGCTCACGAATTCAAGGGTGGACTTCAAGCGCACCGCGCGCGAAATCAACGCAAAACACGTTTACTATATGTCGATGGAGTTCCTTCTCGGACGCTCTTTGAGAAACCATCTTTTCAACATGGGTATTGACAAAAAGATGGTGAAAGCCGTCAAAGATCTGGGCTTCGATATCGACACTCTTTACGCAATCGAGCCCGACGCAGGGCTTGGCAACGGCGGTCTCGGCAGACTTGCCGCGGCGTATCTCGACAGCCTTACGTCGCTTGGTTATATCGCGACGGGCTTTTCGATAATGTACGATTACGGCATTTTCAAACAGCGCATCGTCGACGGGGAACAAATCGAACTTCCCGACGAATGGCTGACAAACGGCTCGGTCTGGTTGCAGCCCCGCGTCGAAGACACTTTCGAGGTGCGTTTCGGTGGCGTTGTCGATCAGGAATGGCGCGACGGCAAGCTCATAATCAATCATCGCGATTACAACACCGTGCTTGCCGTGCCGTACGATATGAACATCAGCGGTATTCAAAGCGATACCGTCAACCGTCTGAGGCTTTGGTCGTCAAAGGCGTCCGCCGACTTTGATATGGCACTTTTCAGCAAGGGCGAATACGTCAAAGCGATGGAAAGCCGTATGATGGCGGAAAGCATTTCCAAGGTTTTGTACCCCGCGGACGACCATATCGAGGGCAAGTCGTTAAGGCTTAAACAGCAATATTTCTTCGTTTCGGCGTCGATACAATCCATAATCAAACGTCATTTGCAGACGAACCCGTCGCTTGACAACCTTGCCGACCACGCCGCGATTCATATCAACGACACGCACCCCACGCTTTGCATACCCGAACTTATGCGTATCCTTCTGGACGACTACGGGTACAGCTGGGAAAAGGCGTGGCAAATCACGACGGATACGATAAGTTACACCAACCACACCGTCATGGCGGAAGCGCTTGAAAAATGGCCGCAACAGTTGTTCCAGTCATTGCTTCCGCGCATTTACCAGATCGTGTGCGAAATCAACCGCCGCTATTGCGAAGAACTCTGGGCGGAATATCCCGGCGACAACAATAAGGTTGCCGCAAACGCGATTCTGGAACACGGTCAGATTAAAATGGCGACGTTGTGTCTTGTCGCGGCGCATACGATAAACGGCGTTTCGGCGTTGCACAGCGAAATACTGAAACACGACATTTTCAAGGATTATTACGAACAGCACCCGTCGAAATTCACCAACGTTACGAACGGTATCACGCATCGTCGCTGGGTGCAGCAGGCGAACCCCGGGCTTTCGGCGCTTTTGTGCGACACTATCGGCACAAGCTGGATAAAAGACGCGTCCAACCTTAAAAAGTTTGAAAATTACAAGTCGGACGCGGCAGTCCTTGAAAGATTGCAAAAAGTCAAACGCGAAAACAAGGAAAGACTTGCCGATTATATCAAGGCGAACAACAACGTCGTCGTCAATCCCGACTCGATTTTCGACATTCAGTCCAAACGTCTGCACGAGTATAAACGTCAGCTTCTGAATGCGATGAATATCCTTAATACCTATTACGACTTAAAGGATAATCCGAATCTGGATATCTGCCCGCGCACTTTCGTCTTCGGCGCAAAGGCGGCAAGCAGTTATTATATGGCGAAGCAAATCATCAGATTTATCTGGCAACTCGGCGAAGTCGTCAATAACGATAAGTCGATAAACGATAAACTCAAAGTGGTATTTTTGGAAAACTATCGCGTGTCGCTTGCCGAAATTATGATGCCCGCTGCGGAAATTTCCGAACAAATCAGTATCGCCGGCAAAGAAGCGTCGGGCACGGGCAATATGAAGTTTATGATCAACGGCGCGGTAACGATCGGTACGATGGACGGCGCAAACGTTGAAATTCACGACGCGGTCGGCGACGAAAATATGTTCATTTTCGGAATGTCGTCGGACGAGGTGCAGAACCTTTACAACAAAGGCTACGACAGCACGGCGTATTATATGAACGACGCGCGCATCAAACGCGTTATCGACGGTATGCGTCGCGGCGTCGGCGACGTTCAGTTCAACGCGATTGCCGACAACCTTATTCTCGGAAACGGCAGTATCGCCGATCCGTATATGTGCCTTGCCGACTTTGACAGTTACGTTAAAGCGCAAAAACGCGTCAACGACACTTACCTTAACAAAAAGGCGTTTAATAAGATGTCGCTTATGAATATCGCGAACGCGGGATTCTTCTCGGCTGACCGCGCGGTCAAAGAATACGCCGACAGAATCTGGACGGTAAAACCCATTCATAAACTATAAGATGAATTTCAATTCAAGGAAAATCGAATGTAAATCGCCATACGGCGCGGTAAAATGCGGGGAAAAACTTTCCCTGCATTTTCCGATTGCGTCGTGGGTAAGCGTCGATAAAATGTACGTGTTCATAAGGCTCGGCGACGTGTCGACGCCCGTCGAAATGCACTTTGAAAAATCCGAAAACGGGTTTTCGGTTTATACCGCCGACTACGTTTTCGACGCGGCGGGGATTTATTATTATCGCTTTGAAATGAGAAACCGCGACGGCGTATGGTATTACGGTCGTGGTGAAAAAGGGGAAAGCGTATGCGGCGAAAATCTTCCGGAATGGCAGTTGACCGTATATAAATCGACTTATAAAACCCCCGATTTTGCAAAAGGCAATATTATTTATCATGTTTTCGTCGATAGGTTCAATCGCGCGGACGGCGTAAAAACAAAAAGGAAATACCGCCTGCACGAAAGTTTTTCGGAAAGTCCCGAGGTCGTGAGCGCAGACGGGAAATATTACGCCGACGACTTTTTCGGCGGCAACTTCAACGGCATTCGCGAAAAGCTCGATTACCTTGAAGAACTTGGCGTCGGCATAATTTATCTTTCGCCGATTTTCAAGGCGTACTCGAATCACCGCTACGACACCGGCGATTATCTGAAAGTCGACGAACTTCTGGGGACGGAAGACGACTTCAAACGCCTTCTGGATGCAGCGCACGAAAAAGGTATGAAAATTATCCTTGACGGCGTTTTCAACCACAGCGGGGCGGACAGTTTATACTTCAACAAATTCGGCACGTACGACTCGCTCGGGGCGTATCAAAGCAAATCGTCGCCTTATTACGACTGGTATTATTTCAAAAAATTCCCCGACGAATACGCTTGCTGGTGGGGCTGCGACAACGTGCCCGACCTTAACAAAAGCAACAAGGATTACCGCGCTCTCGTGTTCGGCAAAAACGGCGTCGTCGAAAAGTGGCAGAAACTCGGCGCGGACGGGTGGCGACTCGACGTCGTGGACGAACTGCCGATTGATTTCGTAAATCTGCTTATCAAAAAAATCAAATCGGTGAACAAGGACGCTCTTGTCATCGGCGAAGTCTGGGAAGACGCGTCGACGAAAGTAAGTTACGGCGAACTTCGGCCGTATCTTCTCGGCGATCAGCTGGACGGCACGATGAATTATCCGTTTATGAACGCGATTATCGCATACGTCCGCGACGGCGACGAAAAGTTTTTAAAAGACACCGTACAATCCGTTCTTGAAAACTATCCGAAAGAGACGGTATATTGTCTGATGAACAGTTTGGGCACGCACGACACGGTAAGGATTATCAACGCGTTGTCGGACGTACGCGCGCACGGCTGGTCGAAAACGCACAAGCTCGGATACAAACTTCCCGACAGCGAATACGAAAAAGCAAAGAAAAAGCTGTATCTCGCGTCGGTGTTGCAGTTCACGCTTCCCGGGATTCCGTCGATATTCTACGGCGACGAAGCGGGGCTTCAAGGGTTTGACGACCCGATAAACCGCCGTCCTTATCCGTGGGGCAGTGAAGACAAAGAAATCCTTGCTCATTACAAAAAACTCGGACGTATCCGCCGTGAAAACCGCGCGGTTTTTTCGGGCGGGTTCAATATGCGTGACGAAAACGGGCTTGTCGCATACGAGCGCGCGGGCGGCGACGACGAAATTCTCATTGCCGTAAACGCGGGCGCGGACGACAAAACTCTTTTTATAAATAAAGAATATACAAGCCTTTATAATAATAAGGAATATAAAGACGTCGTGGACGTTCCCGGAGGCGCGTTCGTTATCTTGAAGAAAAAATAAAAATTTTTTAAAAAAATTGATAATCACTATCATTTTTTGTTGACATATCCGAAAAATGTGTTACAATAATGATAGTGATTATCGTTTTGAGGCAAAAATGAACTATTCCAAACAACGCGAAACAATATTAAAAGTTTTAAGGAGTACGCGCTCGCATCCGTCGGTGAACTGGATTTACGAAAACGTGAAAAAGGAAATCCCCGACGTCGGTCTCGCCACGGTTTACAGAAATCTGAAACAACTTGAAGCGGCGGGCGAAATAATGCGTATACAGGGCGACTTCCCCGAGGAGCGTTGGGACGGATTTGCACACAATCACGCGCACTTCGTATGCACGAAATGCAAAAAAATTCTCGATATGGATATCGACGGAAACCTTAAACTTAAAATACTTTCGGCGTGTCCCGTGAAAGCCGACGACTTTTACGTCGTATATACGGGTACCTGCGACGAATGTAATAATAAAACAAATTAAAAATAAAACAATTCGGAGGAACTTAAAATGAAAAAATTTGTATGTCCTGTTTGCGGATACTCTGTAATAGCGGAAGCTGCGCCCGAGAAATGCCCCGTATGTGGCGTTCCCGGCTCAAAATTCAAGGTTGAAGAAGCCGACGCGACAATGACCTGGGCGGCAGAACACGTCGTAGGCGTCGCAAAAGACGTCGATCCCGAAATCAAAAAAGGTCTTGTCGACAACTTTAACGGCGAATGCTGCGAAGTAGGTATGTATCTTGCGATGGCGCGCGTCGCTCACCGCGAAGGTTATCCCGAAATCGGTCTGTATTACGAAAAAGCCGCTTGGGAAGAAGCGGAACACGCCGCAAAATTTGCGGAACTTCTGGGCGAAGTCGTCACCGACAGCACCAAAAAGAATCTGGAACTTCGCATCGCGGCGGAAAACGGCGCAACCGCAGGCAAAACCGAACTTGCGGGCATGGCGAAAAAGCAAAACCTTGACGCAATCCACGACACCGTTCACGAAATGGCGCGCGACGAAGCCCGTCACGGCAAAGCCTTCCAGGGACTTTACAATCGTTACTTCAAAAAATAACACCGTGAAAGCGGAATAAATACCTAACACCCTAAAAAAGGAAGTCGGATTTTTCCGACTTCTTTTTTTTGTCCGGAAAGGCGAAAACACGCGGGTTATTCAAAAGGGGATTATTATTTTTTTGAAAGATAAATCAAAATAAATCAAATTTATTTACATAGTTTATTTTGATATGTTATAATACGTATATATATTTTTTATATGGGAGAAGTTATGAGAAAGAAAAAATCACCCGAAGCGGTTGAAGCCGACGGGCAAAAAACTTTGAAACTCGATTATCCGCAAACTTTCAAAGTAGGGTTTGCATTTGCGATTATCATGCTGTTCTGGTCGGCTTACGACTTTGTCGTACCGCTTCTTCTGGAACACGCATACGGGTTGTCCAACGCAATGCGCGGCTTCATTATGGGGCTTGACAACCTTTTGTCATTGTTTATGTTGCCGCTTTTCGGCAAAATTTCGGACAAAGCCAACGGAAAACTTGTCAAAAGATGGGGACGTCGCACGCCGTTTATCGTCATCGGCACGATTGCTTCCGTCGTATTGATGGTTTTCGTGCCCATCGCCACGATGAAACAGCAGGAAAAAGGCATGGCGAAAAAAGCCGAAATCGAAGCGTTGCGTAACGACGACGCTTTCATGAGCGACCTGCTCGGAAAATGGTATGACGACGCCGTTGCGGCAAAGAACGGCGATAAGACGAAAAAAGGCGCGGCGAATTATTGCGACCTCGATTATCTTAAACAAAACAAAATTAACGACAAACCGATTGACCGCGACGCGTTCACATCAATCCGTTACGACGACAAACTCGATGCAAAATCCGGATTTTTGGGGCTCGGCGGCACGACGTATAAGTACGACGGCGTTGAAATCGAAACCAAAAAGGAAGACGGCAAAGTCGTTCTTGTGGGGAATGCTCCGAGCGGCAAATCTTATCAAAGCATAAAGGAAAACAACGACCATTACAACAAATACGTTGCGTCGGGTATGAACAACTATATTTCCGACCGCATTCACGCGGAAATCACAGAAACGAGCGCAGGCAAAACCAGTCTTGCGATTTATATGGTGATTTTGCTGCTTGTCCTTATCGCGATGGCAACGTTCAGAAGCCCGGCGGTCGCGCTTATGCCCGACGTCACGCCCAAACCATTGCGCTCGCAGGCAAACGCGATTATCAATCTTTGCGGCGGTGCAGGCGGTGCGATTGCGTTCATTATTTACACCGTCGCACTTATGGACGAACTGACGGTCAATACTTATACGATTATCTTCGCTTCGGTGGCGGCGGGTATGCTGCTGCTCCTTGGCGGCTTCCTTACTTTCGTTAAGGAAAAGAAACTTGTCGCGAAATGTCAGGAAATCTGCAAAGAATACGGCATCGACGACTTTGACGAGGGTGAAGACGGCGCAAAAGCAACCTTTGCGGAGGAACTTATCGCAGAAGGCGAAGGCAACGAAGAAGAAGCAAAAGCGCTGGAAGCAAAACGCGTCAAAAAGCAACACAAATCCCCGAAAGTCTGGTGGAACGAGAAAACCGACGAAGAAAAGGGTAAACTCAAATCGTTCTGGCTTATTCTCGCGTCGATATTCATGTGGTTTATGGGATACAACGCAATCTCGTCCAACCTTTCGGTCTACACCACCAAAACGCTTAACCTGTCGGCAGGCGTAGCGTCCATTATAAACGGCGTGAGCATGGGCATTTCCGCAATTGCGTTTATCCCCGTCGGCGCGCTCGCGTCGAAAATCGGCAGAAGAAAATCAATAATGCTGGGCTTTGCGCTGGCGGTTATTTCGTTTTTCCTTATTTTCTTCTTTGTCCACGCCGGCGAAAAAGCGATTGTCCCCGCAGTACTGTTTGCGCTGTTTTATCTTATCGCGGGCTTCGGTCTTATCATTGCAAACGTCAACACGTTCCCGATGGTTACCGAACTTTCCACCGCGGAAACCGTCGGACAATACACCGGGTACTATTACACCGCAACGATGTCCGCGCAGGCAATCACCCCGTTCATCGCGGGCCTTATCATGGATAACAGTAAAAACGAAATGTTGTTCCTGTACAGCGCGATCTGCATTATTATCGCAATCGTATTGATGATGTTCGTCAAACACGGCGACAGCAAACCTATTCCCAAAAAGAATAAACTGGAACAATACGGCGACCTTGTCGACTCCGACTGATAAAAGACGATACAAATGCCACCGCAATCGCGGTGGCATTTTGCAAAAAATAACTTAAAACATACTTTAATCATCACAAAATTATCAGATAAAGCGTGTTTGTTGCAACAAAATGGCAAACAAGAAACCAAAAAACACCAAAAACGCCAAGGCGAAAACCGCAAAAAAGACGAACGAGCAAATCGCTGTCGAGAGCGCGGTGAACGCCGCGAAAAAAACTGCATAAGAAAAATCCGAAACTGCTTATCGCAATCGTCGCGATTGTGGTAACCGCCGCGATTATCGTCGGCGCGCTTTACCTCGTGAAGCCCGAGTGGTTCAGAGGGCCGATGCCGGAAAGCGGACAACTTGTCGTGCATTACATCGACGTCGGACAGGGCGACTGCATTTACGTTTCGTTCCCCGACGGTACCGATATGCTTATCGACTGCGGCAGCGAAAAAGGGCGCAAAGAGTATGAAACGTCCGCGATAAGCGATTTGAAAGAACTCAACCCCGACGGCAAAATCGACCACGTTATGGCGACGCACAGCGATACCGACCACATTTCGTATCTTGACGAAGTGCTCTCCGAATTTCAGGTGGGCAACGTTTATATGCCCAACATCAGGTCGAACAACCTTGACAAAAGCGTGAAAATCGGCGGGCGCGACGTGAAAGTCGGCAACCTTGACGCAGGCAAACTCAAAAAGTTTACCGATAAAGATACGATTGACACGAATACCTATACCGAATTTTTCATTGCGGCGTTGTCGGAGCCGAATTGCAACATCACGCTCAATATCGGAAAATACGAAATAAGGGGACAGGATTACACCTTCACGTTTTATTGTCTGTCGCAGGAAGAGTGGGACAGCAGAAATCTGAAAAGCGCAACGCAAATAAACGCCGTGTCGCCGATAGGTATCCTCGAATATGCGGGAAGACGGCTTGTGTTTACGGGCGACAGCAACAACAGCAACGAAAAGTATTATTGCGAAACATACCCGTACGTGGACTGCGACGTATTGAAAGTCGCGCACCACGGAAGTCGTACTTCGTCGTCCGAAGAGTTTTTGAAGCACGTCAAGTGCGAATACGCCGTGATTTCGGTCGGCGACGGGAACTCTTACGGTCATCCCGAACAGGAAGCGCTTGACCGCCTTAAAGCAAACGGCATACAAAAAATCCACCGCACCGACAAGTGCGGAAACGTCGTTCTCACGGTGTCGCACACGGGCGAAATGGCATTTTCGTGCGAAAAACAATGCGCCGCTTGATTTAGTTGCGAAAAGTAAAAATTGCGGTTATAATATCATAAAGGTATGAAAAGGAATATTTTAATCACCGGATTTGACAATAAACTGACCGAAAACGTCGCAAGGGAACTTGCCGACTGTCTTTCACTGTATTATTTATCCATTCCCGACCTTACCTTATATTACGCAAACCGCGCGTCGAAGGAAGTCGTCTTAAAGGAAGGCGGCAACAAACTGTACGAAAAGTACGTCAACATCGCCGTAAAGGACGCCGTGGAATTTGAAAGCATGGTTGCGGCGGCGGACTTCACCGACCTGAAACTCACGCATATAAAGGCGCTGGAAGACACCGCGCTTATCGTTTTTTTGGGCGAAAGTTTCACGACTCTTCAAAAGCACGGCGTAAAAATATTGAAAGACGTCGCAAATCACAGCAGATACAAATATAAATACGGCTACGACGTGTACGTGAACGCCGACGCCGTCAGAAAGAAAGATTTGACAGAAGTTATTTTGAAAGAAATAACCTCGTATTACGGAGGATAAAATGGCAAAATTCGACATCGACCTTGTCGGCAAGGTGGGAAGCCTTGCGCTTATCGATAAGGCGTACGGCGACATAAATTACTCGACAATCGCGCGCATCTCACGCGAACTTCGCCCCGGTATCATATGGGTTACGTCGGGCGCGACGGAAATCGGCAGGCTCGACTTCATCAAGCGCACCGGACGGGAACTTACCGGCAGCGACGAAGACAACAAAACCGACTATTCCGCGCAAGGTCAATCCGTGCTTATGGGGTGGTATCGTCAGTTCGTTGACAGCCGTTTCAGCTTGCGCCAGATTCTTGTGGAGCACCAACACTTCAACGACGCCGAAAAAAGAGAATATCTTAAAAAAGTGCTTTTGCGTTGTCCCGAAGAAGACGCGATTCCCATCATAAATTACAACGACGCCGTGTGCTATGAGGAAAACCGCAAAATGGAAATCCGCGCGCTTATGAACGAAAAGAAAAGAGCGGTGGAATGCGTCGATAACGACGAAACCGCAAGTCAGATCGCGTGTCTTGTCAACGCCAAACGTTTGCTGATTCTGACAAGTGTCAACGGCATTTACACCGATATTTCCGACGAAAATTCCCTTGTCAGAGAAATCAACGGGAAGAACACGGAAGAGCTTTTGAAAAATATCGAAGAGTACAGAAAGTTCTGCCACGGCGCGTCCAGAAAGGGCGCAAACGGGGCGGGCGCGAAACTGGAATACATCAAAGCCCCCGTCGAAAAAGGCACGGAAGTCATCATTGCCAACAGCAAGTTTTCAATCCGCGATATTCTGGAAGGAAACGTCCCCGCAACTCGCATAAGAGTAAGATAACAATACAAAACGCCGCGATAAAGCGGCGTTTATGCAATTAAGGAATATGTATAAAGTTTTTAAAAGTTACGAACTCGACAATCCGTCGCAATACGACTGGTTCAGAAAGTTTTCAAATCCGTGTTACGGAATGAACGTCAAAGTCAATGTCACGGAAGTCGTGAAAACGTCGAAGGAAAGCGGCACGAGTTTCTTTGCAAACGTGCTGTTTCTTCTGACGACGGCGTTGAATTCCGTGCCGGAAATGCGTATGCGCGAAGTCAAAAACGAAATCCGCCTTTACGACGTAATCAATCCGACTTTCACCGTTATGACCGACAGCGGAAAGTTTGTCAATGCCGGCTTTAAGATGACGAACGATTATAAGGAGTTTTACGACACTACCCGCCGCATTATTGAGGAGAAAAAGAAACAAACGACGTTTACGGCGGAATACAACGACTCCTCGGATTACGACGATTATTATATGACGTGTCTGCCGTGGATTTCGGTTGAAAGTCTTATACACCCGTTGCCCGACAATAATATCGAGTCGTCGTCGTGCCCGAGAATCGGCTGGGACAAATTCAGGAAAGAAGGCGACAAATTCGTGATGACGCTGAACGTAACCGTCAATCATTGTTTCGTTGACGGCAAAAGACTTTCGGACGCGTTTGCCGCAATCCAACGTAATTTCGACAACGCCGCCTCGATTTTAAGATAAACCGCATTACGGACGGAAAACGCTTGTGTTTTCTTGCATTATTATTCGTGTTTGACAAGGCAGATTGCCCACGCGACTTGTATAATTGTATAAAATATACATACGATTGACAAAACACATAATCTTGTCGTATCATAAAAAGTGCTAAAAACCGCTTTTAAAAACGAACGTACTATCTCCATAGTAGTATTTTTACACTCACTGTCTTCTATTTTAAAATATGTGGTTTGTGGCAAAATCGGCGGGGGAATCTTGTTATTTTTTTGCTTTTTTTAATGCCCCGCAATAAATTTTGCGAGGTTTGTTATGAAATCCAACAAAAAAAGAATCCTTTTTGTTCTTGCCATTCTGACAATGGCGCTTGTTTTGTCGTTCGTCTTTGTCGCCTGTGGTAAAACCCCTGATAAAAGCAATGTCGACCATGGCGAAAAAAACAATATAGAAGAGTACAATGGGATAAAATTTTTATTAAACGATGACGAACAAGGATACAGCATTGTTGAAATGAGTTCCTGTACCGATGCGGAAATAATTATTCCGACAGAATACAAATCAAAACCTGTTACGGGCATAGGCAGTTGGGCTTTCTCTGGCTGCACAAATCTTACAAACATAACTATCCCGAACAGCGTGACAAGTATCGGCGAGAATGCTTTCTCTGGTTGCACCGGGCTTACGAGCGTGACAATCCCCGACAGCGTGACGAACATCGGCAATTCTGCGTTCGAAGGTTGCACCGGGCTTACGAGCATTGAGATACCCGACAGCGTGACGAGTATCGGTGCGTATGCATTCTTTGGTTGCGTCGGGCTTACGAGCATAACAATCCCCGACAGCGTGACGAGTATCGGTGCGTATGCATTCTTTGATTGCGTCGGGCTTACGAGCATAACAATCCCCGACAGCGTGACGAGCATCGGCAATGATGCATTCAGGAATTGTACGGGCATAACTAAAATCAATGGAGTCTCCTATGCGGCTTCTGCGGTTGCAGAACAATGTGGCAGTGCTTCTTTTGAGATAGCTATTACTAGCGGGGTAGAAATAGAAGCATCTGCCTTCTTTGGTTGCGCCGGGCTTACGAGCGTGACAATCCCGAACAGCGTGACGAGTATCGGCAATTGTGCCTTCGAGGGTTGCACCGGACTTACGAGCGTGACAATCGGAAACAGCGTGACGAGCATCGGTGATTCTGCCTTCTATGGTTGCACCGGACTTACGAGCGTAACGATCCCGGACAGTGTGACGAGTATCGGTGTGAGTGCCTTCGATAGTTGCACCGGGCTTACGAGCGTGACAATCGGTAACGGCGTGACGAGTATCGGCTCTTCTGCCTTCTCCGGTTGCACCGGGCTTACGAGCGTGACAATCGGTAACAGTGTGACAAGCATTGGCAGTTGGGCATTCGAAGGTTGCAGTGGGCTCACGAGCATTACAATCCCCGACAGTGTGACGAGCATCGGCAATTATGCCTTCCAAAATTGCAGTAGTTTGACGAGCATAACAATCGGCAACGGCGTGACGAGCATCGGCTCATCTGCCTTCTATGGTTGCACCGGGCTTACGAGTGTAACAATCCCAGACAGCGTGACAAGCATAGGCCACGATGCCTTCTCCGGTTGCAATAAACTTCAAGACATATATATCACGGACATAGCGGCATGGTGCAATATTTCAGGATTGGACAATTTGATGCGCTATGGCTCAAGCAACAAGAAGTTGTATATAAACAATGAACTTGCCACATCCATTACAATCCCGGATGGAGTAACGGCAATTCCTTCTTACGCCTTCTATAATTACAGCGGACTTACGAGCATAACTATTCCCGACAGTGTGACGAGCATCGGCGAGCGAGTTTTCTCTGGTTGTTCATCGCTTGAAGGCATAACCATTCCGTTTGTCGGAGCAAGAGCGGGTGTTACAAGTAGTAATACCTATCAATATCCGTTTGGATATATATTTGGCACGTCAAGTTATGACGGTAGTGTTGCAACAGAGCAATACTATTATGGCAGCAGTACGTCAAGCACCACAAATACGACATATTATATCCCGTCATCATTGAAATCCGTGGCTGTGACAGGTGGCAATATTCTTTATGGTGCCTTCGCGGGTTGTACTGGGCTTACGAGCGTGACAATCCCTGACAGCGTGACGGACATAGGTATTGGAGCCTTCAATGGTTGCACCGGGCTGACGAGTGTGACAATCCCTGACAGCGTGACGAGCATCGGCGAAGAAGCCTTCGCGGGTTGCTATAGACTAATAGAAGTATATAACAAATCCACTTTGTCAATCACGGCAGGCAGTTCTTCCAACGGAGAAGTTGCCTATTACGCAAAGAACGTTTATACAACGGAAGGCGGAAGCAAACTTACGACGGACGAAAACGGATACGTTATATATACAGACGGAGACGAAAAGATTTTGGTTGCTTATCTTGGCACTGAAACCGAATTGGCTTTACCTTCAGGCATAACTCAAATCCATAATTACGCTTTTTGTGAATGCACCGGGCTTACGAGCGTGACAATTGGAAACAGCGTGACGAGCATCGACGGTTATGCCTTCCGTAATTGCTCGCGACTTACAAGCATAACCGTCGATAAAGGAAACACCAACTATCACAGTGCAGGAAATTGCCTTATTGAGACGGAAAGCAAAACGTTGATATTGGGTTGCAAAAACAGTATTATTCCCACAGACGGTAGCGTGACGAGCATCGGTGGTTCTGCCTTCCGTGGTTGCACCGGGCTTACGAACATTACAATCCCTAACAGCGTGGCGAGCATCGGCAAGGGTGCCTTTGCTGGTTGCAGCAGTTTGACGAGCATAACAATCCCAAATAGCGTGACAAGCATTGAAGGAGGTGCCTTCTCTGGTTGCACCGGGCTTACGAGCATTACAATCCCCGGCAGTGTGACGAGCATCGGCTCTTCTACCTTCTCCGGTTGCACCGGGCTTACGAGCGTGACAATCGGTAACAGTGTGACAAGCATCGATTGGTGCGCTTTCTATTGTTGTACCAGGCTTACAAACATTACTTTTAACGGAACGATAGCGCAATGGAACGCCATATTTAAAGGCTATGGTTGGAACGACAGCGTGCCGGCGACGCAGGTTATTTGCAAGGACGGGACGGTAAATATCTAAAAAACAAAAAATAAACTTATTTGCATTCAAGGGCGTTAACAACGCTCTTCTATGGTAATATGATTATAACAGTTCATGCATTACTCCTTATTTGTTTGTTTTGTAGCTACATTATATCGCAGTTTTGTATGAACTGTATTTTTATTTTTAGGTGTTGCACTTGAAAGTATAATTCACCAGCGCAATAAAAAACCCTCGCACAAGCGAGGGTTTTTGTTTGGTAAAATTATTCGTGTTTTGCCATTTCGCTGTATTCTTCGTAACGAATACGAGCTTCTTTTTCGTTCCTTGCGAAGAGTTCTTTCGCGACTTCGGGTTTCGCCTTTGCAAGTTGTGCGTAGCGGTTTTCGCCCATAAGGAACGCCTGATAATCGCCGGTCGGTTTCTTGCTGTCGAGGCTGAACGGATTTTGTCCTTTTTCGATGAGCGAGGGGTTGTAGCGATAAAGCTGCCAATAGCCGCTTTCAACCGCAAGTTTTTCCTCGTTCTGCGATTTGCTCATATTGATACCGTGGTTGATGCACGGCGCGTAGCAAATGATAAGGGAAGGTCCGTGATACGCTTCTGCCTCGGAAATTGCCTTGACGAATTGCGCTTTGTCCGCGCCCATGGAGCATTCTGCGACGTAAACGTATTCGTAAGTCATGGCGATTTTGCCAAGGTCTTTCTTCTTTGTGAGTTTGCCGCCTGCCGCGAATTTTGCGACCGAGCCCGTCGGGGTGGATTTACTTGCCTGTCCGCCGGTGTTGCTGTAAACTTCGGTGTCGAGAACGAGGATATTTACGTCTTCGCCCGACGCGATAACGTGGTCGAGTCCGCCGTAGCCGATGTCGTATGCCCAGCCGTCGCCGCCGAAGATCCATACGGATTTCTTGATAAGGCAATCTTCGCGTTTAAGGATTTCTTCGATAAGAGCGTCCGCGTCTGCGATTGCGCCTTTTTGCGCGGTGATGACTTTCACGAGTTCCGCCGCGGTGCGTTTGCTGCCTTCGGCGTCGTTCATGTTGTTAATCCAGTTGTCGCAGGCTTCCTTGCAATCCGCGTTGTCTTTAAGGACGAGGGCGAGTTGTGCGACAAGGTCTTTCAGTTCGTTACGTCTGTATTTGTAAGCAAGGTTGATGCCGTAGCCGAATTCCGCGTTGTCTTCAAACAAGCTGTTCGACCAAGCGGGGCCGTGACCTTTCTTGTTCTTCGAATACGGGCAGGTAGGCGCGCTTCCGCCGTAGATTGACGAGCAACCCGTTGCGTTTGCGATGACCATTCTGTCGCCGAAGAGTTGGGTGATGACCTTGATATAAGGAGTTTCGCCGCAGCCTGCGCATGCGCCCGAGAACTCAAACAAAGGTTGTTTGAACTGGCTGCCTTTGACGGTGTTGACGTTGAAGTCCGCGGGGGTGTCGGGAAGATCGACCGAGTAATCCCAGTTCTTTTCTTCGCCGTTCTTCAAAGCGTCTTCCAAGGGGATCATGGTAAGGGCTTTTACCTTTGCGGGGCAAACGTTCGCGCAACTTCCGCAACCGGTACAGTCAAGGGCGGAAACCTGCATTCTGTATTTGAAGCCCTTAAAGCCCGTCGCGTCCTTCGTAACGAAGGTTTCGGGAGCGTTTTCAAGAACTTCCGCGGGTTGAAGCACAGGGCGGATTGCCGCATGCGGGCAAACGAACGCGCACTGGTTGCACTGGATGCAGTTTTCGCTGATCCAGGAAGGGACGTTGACTGCAACACCGCGTTTTTCAAAACGAGTGGTTGCGGTGGGAACGTGGCCGTCGGCTTCGATTTCGGAAACGGGAAGACTGTCGCCTTTTTGTGCGAGCATAGGTTCGACAAAAGCCTTGTAGTAAGGATCGTCGGTGACGGGTTTGACTTCCGCGCCGGTGGTTGCGTCTTTCCAGCTTTCGGGATATTTAACCTCGACAAGTCCGGAGACCGCGTCGTCGATTGCCGCAAAGTTCATGTTTACGACCGCTTCGCCTTTCTTGCTGAAAGACTTGACGACGAATTCTTTCATATGTTTGTTGGCTTCTTCATAGGGCATTACGCCTGCAAGATAGAAGAACGCCGACTGCATCGTGGTGCTGATACGGTTGCCGAGACCGATTTTGGTGACGATGTCGATTGCGTCGATGGTATAGAACTTAATGTGTTTTCTTGCGATGGTGCGCTTCATTTCGGCGGGGAGCATAGCGTCCATTTCTTCGGGCTTCCAGATGCTGTTCAGAAGGAAGGTGCCGCCGTCTTTAAGGTCGCTGACCATGTCGTACTTCGTGACGTAGGAAGGATTGTGGCAAGCCACGAAATCCGCCGTGTCGATAAGATAGGACGATTTGATGGGAGTGTCGCCGAAACGCAGGTGCGATACCGTCAGACCGCCCGACTTTTTGCTGTCGTACGCGAAGTATGCCTGAGCGTATTTTTCGGTGTAGTTACCGATAATCTTGATGCTGTTTTTGTTGCTGCCGACCGTGCCGTCGGAGCCGAGTCCGTAGAACTTGCAACGGATTGCGTCCTTCGGGGAAGCGTCGATTTTTTCAACGACTTTCAGCGAAGAATGAGTCACGTCGTCGTTGATACCGACCGTGAAGTGGTTTTTGTTTTCGCCGCCCATGTTTTCATAGATGGCGTTGATCATCGAAGGATTGAATTCCTTGCTGCCCAAGCCGTAACGACCGCCGAGAACTTTCACGCCGGTAACGCCTTGTTCCGCAAGTGCCGCGACGACGTCGAGGTACAAAGGCTCGCCAAGGCTGCCGCTTTCTTTCGTCCTGTCCATGACGGAGATGTATTTGCAGGTTTTGGGAAGTGCCGCAACGAGTTTGTCCGCGCGGAACGGGCGGTAAAGACGAACTTTGATAAGACCGACTTTTTGTCCTTTCGCGTTAAGGTAATCGACGGTTTCTTCGGCTGCTTCCGCGCCGCTGCCCATAATGACGATGACCTTTTCGGCGTCTTTTGCGCCGTAGTAATCGAACAGGTTGTATTTACGGCCGGTGATACCCTCGACCTTCTTCATCATTTCTTCCACGATTTCGGGAACGGCGTCGTAGTATTTGTTGCCGGCTTCGCGTCCCTGGAAGTAAATATCGGGGTTCTGAGCGGTGCCGTTAAGTTGCGGATGCTCGGGGTTCAGAGCGCGTTTCTTGAACTTTTCGATATCCTTCATATCGACGATTTTCTTGATGTCTTCGTAGTCGATCATTTCGATTTTCGAAACTTCGTGCGAGGTGCGGAAGCCGTCGAAGAAGTGCAAAAAAGGTACGCTTGCGCGAAGGGTTGAAAGGTGTGCGACGAGAGCCAGATCCATGACTTCCTGAACGCTGCAACTTGCAAGCATCGCAAAGCCCGTCTGACGGCACGCCATAACGTCGCTGTGGTCGCCGAAAATGTTAAGCGCGTGATAAGCAAGCGCACGTGCGCTTACGTGGAAAACCGAGGGCAATAATTCGCCGGCGATTTTGTACATATTGGGAATCATCAACAGTAAGCCCTGGCTTGCCGTGAAAGTGGTGGTCAGCGCGCCAGCCGAAAGACTGCCGTGTACGGCGCCCGCTGCGCCCGCTTCGGATTGCATCTCGGCGATGCGAACCTTCTGACCGAAAATGTTTTTTCTGCCCGCAGTTGCCCACTCGTCGGCGTTTTCTGCCATGGGCGAGGACGGCGTGATGGGGTAGATTGCGGCAACTTCGCTTAATGCGTAAGCGATATGAGCGGCCGCGGTGTTACCGTCAATGGTCATTTTTGTACTCATTTGAACCTCCGTTTGTTTATAACGTATAAATTTTACGATATATAGATAAATAAATTAATTATGCAAGCGTAATTATAAAATTTCGCTCTTAAATTGTCAACCTTATTCGTTACACAAACCATTGTATTTATACAATATTTTTTATTGCCGTCAATATCTTTGCCAAAATCGCCGCGTTATGCTACAATATTTCCGATTGAGGTTTTATGGAAATCATTAAGGTCGAAAACGTAAACTATCGCTATAAGTCGTACGATTCGAAGCCCGTCGACGCTTTGAAAAACGTCTCCTTTTCGGTAAACGAAGGGGAGTTTTTGGCATTGGTCGGCGCAAACGGCAGCGGAAAATCCACGCTTGCGAAGCATCTTAACGGGCTTCTTTTGCCGCGTTCGGGCAACGTTTTCGTTTTCGGTCATAATACGAAAGACGACAAAGATATTTACGAAATCAGGAAAAACGTCGGCGTCGTGTTTCAGAATCCCGACAACCAGATGGTGGCGAGCATCGTTGAAGACGACGTGGCTTTCGGTCCCGAAAACCTGGGCGTCCCGCGTGAAGAAATCGGCCGTCGCATCACCGACGCGCTGACCGCCGTAAACATGCTGGAATATCGCCGCGCGACGCCGCACAATATGAGCGGCGGACAAAAACAGCGTATCGCGATTGCGGGGATTCTTGCAATGAAACCGCGCGTTATCGTGCTTGACGAATCCACGTCGATGCTGGATCCCGCAGGTCGTCGCGACGTCATGAACGTCGTGAAAAAACTCAACAAGGAAGAAGGAATTACCGTCGTGCATATCACCCATCACATGGACGAAATCGTGGATTGCGACAGGGTAATCGTCATGAAAGACGGCAGCAAAGTTTTTGAAGATTCGCCAAAAGAACTGTTTAAGCAGGACGTTTCGCAATATAAACTCACTCTTCCGTTGATAAACCAAATTTACGTCAAACTGAAAGAAAGGGGGGCTGTCGGAGAAGCCGACGTGTTGCACGCGGCTGATCTGATTGACGCGATATGTCGATAGTAATTGAAAATCTGTCATACGTATATTCCCCCAAAACCCCGTTCGAGCATAAGGCGCTTGACAATATTTCGCTCACGGTCGAAGACGGCGATTTTTTGGGAATCATCGGCGCGACGGGCAGCGGAAAATCCACTTTCATTCAGCACCTTAACGGGCTAATAAAACTCACGTCGGGCAAAATTACCGTCGACGGGATCGAGTTGCACAACAAGCCCGATTTGAAAAAACTCCGCGCGGAAGTCGGTATGGTTTTCCAGTATCCCGAATATCAGCTTTTTGACGAAACGGTGGAAAAAGACGTGTCGTTCGGCCCGAAAAATCTGGGGCTCAAAAAGGACGAAATCGCCGAAAGGGTGAAAGAAGCCGTCGAAACGGTGGGGCTCGATTACGAACAATTCAAAGAACGCTCGCCGTTTGAACTGTCGGGCGGACAAAAACGCCGCGTCGCAATCGCCGGCGTTATCGCAATGCGCCCGCAAATCCTTGTTCTAGACGAGCCTACGGCAGGACTCGATCCCGTCGGCCGCATCGAAATGTTCGACCTTATCGCGAAATTGAAAGAAACCACCGTAAAAACCATAATAATGGTGTCGCACAATATGGACGAAATAAGTGAGGTCGCAAACAAAATCGCCGTGCTCGAACACGGAAAATTGCGTTTTCACGGCACGCCGAAAGAACTTTTCAAACACGCGGAAGAACTTGAAGAAATCGGGCTGGATATTCCGACCGCGATAAAACTCAAAAACGAGCTGAAAGCGCGCGGCGTCGAACTTTCGGACGACATCGTTACGGCAAACGACTTTGTGGAAGCCGTCGTAAAGTGGAGGGAGAAAAGATGAAAGATCTGACTTTCGGACAATATTATCCTTCCGATTCCGTCGTGCACCGCATGGACGCCCGCGTCAAAATTCTTCTGATGATTTTATATATCGCGGCGATTTTCTTTATTTCGAGTTACTTCGGATACGCCGTAACGCTCATATTTATTCTGGCGTTTTCGCTTGTTTCGAAAGTGCCGATCACGAAGATTCTGAAATCGGTGAAGCGTATTACGGTGATACTTGTAATCACCGCGCTGCTCAACCTGTTTTTTGTGAAGACGGGCAAAGTCATCGCGCACTGGTGGATATTCACAATTACCGATTACGGACTTAATTATGCCATAATGATGGCTTTAAGGCTCACTTTTTTGGTTATCGGCACAACTTTCCTTACTCTTACGACAACTCCTACGGAACTTACGGACGGGCTTGAAAGCCTTATGACGCCGCTGAAATACGTCAAAATTCCCGTGCACGATATCGCCGTAATCATGTCGATTGCGTTAAGGTTTATCCCGACTCTTATGGAAGAAACGCAAAAGATTATGAACGCGCAGAAGGCAAGGGGCGCGACGTTCGACACGGGGCATCTGCATCAGCGCGCAAAGGCGCTTTTGCCCGTGCTTATTCCGCTTTTCGTCAACGCGTTCAGGCGTGCCGACGAGCTTGCGTTCGCGCTGGACGCTAGGTGTTACAACGCAACCGAAAACCGCACGAAATACAAGGTGCAGAAAATCAAAGGCTCGGATATCGTCGGCATACTTGTCGTCGGCGGATACCTTGCGCTGGTCATTGTCGACAAGTACGTTTTCGGGGGATTGTTCTGATGAAACGCTATAAAATCACCGTATCGTATCTCGGCACGAATTACTGCGGCTGGCAGACTCAGAAAAACGGAACGAGCGTTCAGAGCGTGCTGGAAAACGCGTTTTCAAAACTGTTCGGCGCAAAAACCGCCGTTACGGGCAGCGGCAGGACGGACGCCGGGGTGCATGCTCTCGGACAAGTCGCGCATTTCGACGCGGAAACGTCGATTCCTGCCGAAAAAATTCCTTTTGCGATAAACACTATGCTCCCGGAAGACGTCAGGGTTTTGAGTTGCGAGGAAGTATCTCCCGATTTTCACGCAAGGTTTCAGGCAAAAGAAAAAACGTACGTTTATAAACTTTATCTGTCGCCGCATCTCAATCCGCTGAAAAACGCCACGGCGGAAAATATATGCGTCCCCCTTGATTTTGCGGAAATGGAAAAAGCCGCGCGGTTTATCGAAGGCACGCACGATTTCAGGTGTTTCGAGGCGTCGGGAAGCAGTGTAAAGGACACCGTAAGGACGGTTGAAAAAGTCGAAATAATAAAAAACGGCGAAGACGTCGAAATAAGAGTTACGGGCAACGGATTTTTGTACAATATGGTGCGGATTATCGCAGGCACGCTCGTTGACGTCGGCAAAGGGAAAATCGCCGCAAACGACGTCGAAGACATAATAAAATCCGGCGACAGGGTGCGCGCGGGCAAAACTCTTCCCGCAAAAGGGCTCACGCTTTATTCGGTGAAATACAAATAATTTCGGCCGGAAAACGTTAAATTCGCCGAAAAAACAATCTTTTGACGTCGAAAATGACGTTTTATGCTTGACAACAATTTTTTTCTTGGATATTATATATAAGTCAAATTTAGGATTGTACATTGGTTATAAAGTTAGCCCCTTGTAATTATTGTACGCCCAAAACGCTTACATTTTAATTGTTAGGAGGTCTTTACCATTATGAAAACTTATATGGCAAAGCCCGCGGAAGTCGAAAGAAAGTGGTATGTGGTCGACGCTACCGATATGGTTCTCGGTCGTCTTGCAAGTCAGGTCGCGATGGTTCTTCGCGGTAAAAATAAACCCACGTTCACTCCCAACGTCGATACGGGCGATTACGTCATTATCATCAATGCCGATAAGGTTCGCCTCACCGGTAAAAAACTTGAAAAGAAATACTACCGTTATCATACGGGTTACATCGGCGGTCTCAAAGAAGTTCAATACAAGAAACTTATGGCCGAAAAACCCGAATTCGTCGTATACAAAGCCGTCAAGGGTATGCTTCCCAAAAACGCTATCGGCCGTACGATGATTAAAAAACTCCACGTGTATGCCGGCAACGAGCATAATCATCAGGCACAACAGCCCGTTGAGTTGAAGTTCTAATGAGGTGTAATTATGGCAACTAAAAAAACCGCAAAGAAAAAAGTTCAATATTGGGGCACCGGCCGTCGTAAAAAGGCCATCGCCCGTGTTCGTCTTATCCCCGGCGGAGAAGGCGCAATCGTAATCAATAAACGCGATATTACCGAATACTTCCCGCAGGACACGATGAAACTTATCGTCCGTCAACCCCTTGTTCTCACGAACACGCTTGACAAATACGACGTTTTCGTAAACGTGTGCGGCGGCGGCTACACCGGTCAGGCAGGCGCAATCCGTCACGGCATCGCCCGCGCTCTTATCGTTGCAGAACCCGAACTTCGCAGCGCGCTTAAAAAGGAAGGTTACCTTACTCGTGATCCGCGTGCGAAAGAACGTAAGAAATACGGCCTTAAAAAAGCAAGAAAGGCTCCGCAGTTCAGCAAACGTTAATTTTCGTTTCAAAATCGAAACCCGTCTTCGGACGGGTTTTTTGTTTGGAAAATCCGCGCTTCTTTTTTTGCGGAATTTTGCGACAACGGTTGAAAGGCATCGCGCGATGTGGTAAAATATCCCTATGAGAAAAACTGCGCTTGTGACGGGTATGCATACGAGCCTTGCGTATCTCGTCGCCGAAAAACTTATTAAAGACGGAAATATGCGCGTGATTGCGCCCGTGCGCGTGCGCGAAAGCGACCGCGTCGACGCACTTATCCGGAATTACGGCGAAAACGTCATTGTCAGCGATTTCTCGCCGCTTGATTTTCAGGAAGCGAAGGAACTTGTCGCGGCAGCCGATTATATATTGAACCTTGATTTCGTCGGCATGCCCGAAAGCGAGCATTTTCCCGATTTTGCGGAAAAGGTCAATTATTTTTATACGAAAAACCTTGTCGACGCCGTTATCGAAACGGGCTCGGACGCAAAGATTATCGAGCTGTCGACAACGGGCATATACGGCGGAAGAACGATGAAACGGCCGTACGCGGCGGTCGGACACCCCGCAATGCCGGCGTATTACGACCTTGCGAGCGTGTCGAAACTTCGCGGCGAAAGATACCTTGTCGAAAGCGGAATAAAAGGTTTTTACGTGCTCCGTACCGCCCCCGTCGCGGACGAAACTTTTGTAAAACGCATGCTTGACGGCGCGATGATTTTTAAAAATCCGCTTGACGCGCCCGCCGAGTTTATCACGGCGGAAGAACTGTCGGAAGTGATATTCAGGCTTGTCGTAAGCATTGACGAAAACGAAAAGAAAGTGAAAGAAAACGCGATTTACGACGTCGGCTGCGGCGAGCGCGAAATATATCGCGATTTCGTCGTGAATATTGCGGGAAAGCTTAAACTCAACGTCGACAAAATTGCCGAGCCGAGATGGTTTGTAAAACGGTGCGGATTCGGCGCGTGGATAAAGGACGGAAGAGTTTTACAAGACGCATTCGGCATTGAAAAAGTCAGCGTCGAAAGATATATCACCGAAAACTTGGTAAAAAACTCAAATCGCATATTCGGCACTTTATCACCGCTTATTAAGAAGTTTATCGTGTCAAAACTGTCGATTATGACAAATTCGCCGTACTATTGGCAGGAAAACGGAATGAACGACAGAGTTAACGTTTTTTACGGCGGATACGACAAAATAAGGGAACTTCCTTTGAAAATCTCGGACGTTTCGATAACCCAAACGGAAGGCGGCGATCCGCCCGGATTTTACGAGAGCGAAAACTCGCCGTATCTTACCGAAAACGACCTGAAAACTTATGCGGCGGCGCGCGGCGGAAAATGCTTTGACGTGAGTACCCGCGGCGTGGATTTCAAGCGCAAAACGCTGTGGGAATGTGCAAACGGTCATACCTTCAAAATGACGCCGTACGGCGTGCTTTGCGGCGGATACTGGTGCGGCGAATGTATGACGCCCGCCCCGTGGAAGTATTTTGAAAGCGTGAAAAAATCCGATTATCACAATTTCTTTTATAAGGAAGAGTTTTTGCCGTACGAAGAATACGTCATATCCGCAAGCGATTATCACGACGTAATGCGCGAGGACTCCGCCGAAAAAAACCTGAAACCCGACAAAATCAAAAAATTCAAAAAAGGCTGAAATGGAAAATATCTTATTCGTTTATGAAAATCAACTGCCCGATAACTTTTCGGAAAACGTCGAAAAAGCGGGAATAACGCCGAAAGTCGCAACGCCCGGCGACGAACTTAATTTCGACAAAATCGACGCCGTCGCGTATTTCGGCGAAAACAAGGATAATCTGAAAACCGTTGTCGAAAAAGCCGTCGAAAGCGGCGTGAAACGCGCGGTTTACGTTGCGAGCGCGATTTGTTACTTCAACAGGCGCAATCCCGGTCAAAATCTTGAAAAACATCCGTTTGTGAAAAATCAGACCGATTGCGAAAACGCAATCCTTGCTTTTTCGGACAAAATATCGGTGTCGGTTGCGGAAATTCCTTTGGCGTATCCGCTTCCGAAAGAAATATTTACAATCAGCGGCGTACCTGCGCTGAAATTTCGGAATTTTTATCTGACTTTTGACGGGGGATATCCCGAAATCAGCGACGAAAGCGCGGCTGAGAGCGTTTTAAGCGTGATATTGAACGGCAAAAACGGCGTGATATATCCGCTTTGTGACAAAAACGCGAAGTTCAAGGCGATGCTGAACGAAAAGTATCCCGACGTAAAGGTGTACGAATTTCCCGAAGAATTGTGGTGGGTGCTTGCGTTAAGGGCAAAATCGTCGCTCAAAAAGGCGGGGTTGACCGCAAAGACCGACATAAAGACGCTTTACAAAAAAGACCTGTACGAAAACTACTTTTTCGACGATACGGAAGTAAGAAAAGCACTCGGCTACAAATAAGAATCTGATTGTCGAATAATTGAAAAATGCCCGAAAAGTGTCCTGTTGACACGGATCGGGCTTATTTTTGCCGTAAAATGTGTCAACAGGACAGATGAATTGACACGGTGTACGCTTCGCTTATGATCAAGCATTGTCGCTTCGACGATTGTTTGGTCAAAAGCGCAGTTTATGACGCGTGGCAATCTCCCGAAAGGGCTGCCTTGTGAAAGAATGGTGATTACCAAACGATTGCAATGACATAAAGTGAGTTGCACGGAATTGCATAAAATGTGTACGGAATTTTTGTTTTTGTCGGGTTTTGCGACGAAATTTGGCGTTTTTTACAACTGTCGCAAATTATCTTGGTTTCGTTTGCGGTTTTTAACGCTCGGAAAACACAACATATTGTGGTCGGAAAAATTTTGGAAGATTTTCGGTATTTTTCGTAGAAAAAAGTAACAACATTGTATTGACGGCTGGCATTTTTTCTTGTAGAATATAATTATCTATATATGTGAAATTGTGCAGGCCACGTTTCACGCACGCATATGTATGCGCATAAGGAGGCTATTATGAAACGCAACTCGATTTACAAGAAAGCGTTGGTGCTTGCGGCGGTGCTCGCCCTTGCGCTGATTCTTCTCGTAGGTTGTGGGCAAACGACGAGCGGGGATTCCAACCTCAATCAGTTCGTTAAGCCCGACACCGGTTCGCAACAGCAGACCGAAACGGTAAAGACGGCATTGTCCGGTAACGCTGCCAGACAACTGTTGCTGACATCGATCATCAACGCAAAGACGGTCGAGCCGAATTCAAGGTACATAACGTTCTCGTTCGCACCGTACGTTTACGTCGAAAAGGAAGGCAAGACGGATAAATACACCGTCAGCGTCAAAGGTTCCATCGACACTCTCGGCGGACGCGAAGACAAACAATATCCCGTCAACGAAAGCGTGATGTCTTTTGAAATAATAAAAGGCGAAGTCGACCAGCAAGGGCTGATCAATAATGAGGTTGTTAAAAAAGATGTTGTCCTTGGCATTTACGCAAAGGGCGGCGATATGTATATCGACTTCAACGACTATGCAACGGGCAAAGCGGTGCATCGTTACTACGTGTCCGATTCGGATATCGCATACGTAGTGGGGCTTTTCAAGGATATTCTCAACCAACTGAAAATCGAAGAAGTGTTGACGGATTACGACCTTGGCAGCCTTATTAACGACGCAGGCGTTAAAAGTCTTATTTCCACCATTCTCGGCACGAAAAGCGACGATAAACTCACGCTGTTCAATATCATGCTTTCCCTTATTTCCGAAAGCGGCAGTTACTCCGTAACGAACGCCGACGGTTCGGTCGAGCTCGTGATGCCCACGAAACTCAACGCGATTTTCACGAATAAGACCTTACTTGAACAAGTCGGCAACGTCGTCAACGGCTTGCTGGGCAAACAATCCGACATTATCAAAGGCGTCGTCAACTTCCTTGTCGGCGATATTTTGTCGGGCAAAAAGACGCTTAACACGGCGTTTGTCGCGAATATCAGCAACAACCGTTTCCAGAAACTTGCTTTGAACGTCGTCAGCACGAAAGGCGGCGTCGACAAGACGGTAGAACTCGGCGTAGGCGGGCTTTCCAAATCGGCGGACATCGCAAACAAAGTCAAAAATTCCATGCCCGAACTTGTCAAAGCGGACAGGAAGAATTACAGTTTCACGACGCTCAGTGCCGACCTTAACGTAAATCTCGACATTGCAGCACAAAAATACAGCATCGAAAACATCGACGGCGCCGTTGGCGGCGCGATTGCCAAAGCCCTTGAAGGCATTACCGGCACGGAAATTTATAAAAAATCCGATGCTATTCAGATTCTCGAACCGCTCCAAATCAGCCTCCACCTCAAATTGCGTGCGGAAATCAACCTTAAAGATAACAAGAAAACCCGTGCAGTCATCGAACTGAACGGAAAAGATAAGAAAGGCAACGACAGGACCTATCTCGGTCTTTACTACATCGGCGCGGACAACGCGCTTTATGCCGATATGTCCGGACTCGGCGGCGGCAAAGCGATGATCCCCGATATCAACCTTAATCAGATTCTGAAAGACCTTATCGCGGCGAAAATCCCCGAAATCCCCAGCATAATGGAAATTATCGGCGGCAAAGGTAAGGGCGCGGCGTCGGGCGACGTCATTAACGCAGGGCTTATCGAAGCGGTTCAAACCGCAATGGATAACGGCGAACTTGTCGTGACGCACTACGGTCTTGCGGCGGGCGACGACGATTCGGCTGCTGTCGAAGAAACGGCAAGCCTTGACATTATGGCGCTTATCGGCTGCTTGAATATCGTCAAAGGCGACTCGACTCCGCTCACGGTGGAAAGCATTTCCGCAAGCCTTACGAAAGACGTAATCGCAGGTCTTATGGGCACACTCGGAATGAAACTTCCCATTGACCAACTTGACCTTAAAATTTACCAAACCCGTGAAGATTATCCGGAGGGCGAAGAAGGCTGGAAAATCGACGTCGCCGTCAATATGGCGACCGAAGAACGCGGACAAATTCTCGGCGCGAACGTCGGTTTGTTCCTTAACTACGGCAACCCCGATCCTTCGCTTGACGGATATCTCAAAGGCAAGGAATTCAAGAGCGCCGAACAAGGCGGCGAATATATCAACGCCGGTAAATTAACCTACAAAGACGGCGAATTCGACTTTGACCTGTGGGTAAGTATCGGGCTGGAACTCGAACTTGAATTCAACATCAGAGAAAACAGCGTACTTGACCTTTCCGCACTCGGAAAGCTTTTGTACAATCTTGCGTTGAAAGTGCAGTCTCCCGACGGAGTCAATGCGAAATTCAACCTTAAAATCAACGCCAACGCCAACGTAATGGCACTTGTAAACGCGATTAAGAAAGGCGCGGACGTTGCAAAGATCCTCGGCGCAGTCGACGCGCGCATCGACATTACGACGGGCGAAGGACAAAACGCAAAAACGGCCGTATTGCTGCTTGAAGACGGCATGCTTTATCTCAACAGCAGCGACGGTGAATTCAGAAATTATAAAATCAATATTTTGGAAGCCCTTGGCGGAAACTTCAAACTTTTCGGCAAAGACGTTTCGGGCACCGGCAGCGCACTCGCATCGGGCGAAGGCGATACAACCGAAGGTGAAGGCGGCGACGCTCCCGCAACCGAAGAAAAGGCGAAGTTCGATATCGTAGGATTGCTTCTTGCAAACATCAACTGCATTTCCGTAAACCGCGACAGACTGGAAGTTGCGATTGCGGATACGCTTATCACCGCGCTTCTTAACGGTCTGGGCGTCGATACGGAAATCGTGAAAGGGCTTAATTTCTCAAACAGCGGCACCGCGATTTCTCTGGAATACGACGGACTTAACCTGTCGAAACTCTGGCTGAAAGCAAACGTAGGCATTCAGCAGGGCGACAATGCGGCGCTCGATCTCGGACTCGGTCTCGGACACATCGTGCTTACGGTCGGTCAGCGCAACCTTGCCGCACTTGGCGAACGTAATATTCTGGAAGACGAATATCAGGATCTCTTAAACGGCGGCAACGTATATCTCGGACTCGGCGCGGAAATCGACGTCGCGCTTGACGACGAAACTTACGTTCTTGAAGACTTGTTGGGCGCGCTTGTCGCGAACTTCGCGCTTGGCACGACAATCGACATCAAAGACGAAATCAAGGGCGGTTTGACCTTCAACATCGTTGCGGATATCGACATTTCCAGCAAGCCCGACCAGAACGATTCCCGTATTCTCATCGAAATCAGGAAAAAATCGAACGGTAAAGTCTTCCTTGGTCTTTACTATGACCAGAAAACCACGACGCTGTATCTCAAAACGGACGACGGCACGATTATTCAGCCCGTCGCGTTGAAATTCGACCTTATCGGGCTCCTTGAAGGGCTTATCAACAAGGGCGACGGCACGGCGTCTGCGGACATCGACTTGTCCGAACTCAACCCCGTAATTCTCCTTGGCAACAAAGGCTTGCAGATTCAGGTAATGACGGGCGTTATGAAGCTTCTTGTCGGCGTGCTTGTCGGCGATATGAACGATTATATCGAATACAATGCGGGCGCAACGAGCTATAAATACTACGCTTACGACGCGAACACCGATTATACGATTTTGCAAAACGCATATCCTTTGGCAAATCCCGTCGGACAAAAAGACCTGTATCAGAGAAACGTCGATAAATATGTATACGCCGACGGCGAATTCACGCTTAATAACGATTACGTCGGCAACGACTTCTTCGTAAAAGCGAAAGAAGGCAGCTTCTTCTACGTATTGAAAGACAATGCTACGGGTATCGACGAAAAATACTTTGAAAAGAACGCCGACGGAACTTTGAAAGAGTTTGCAAACTCCGGCAGAAAGTTCACGCTCATCGACGCTACTAATAAGGATATATACGCGAGCGCGCCTAAGTACTATCAATCCGAATTCAAACGTGCGGACACTCTCATGTTCGATATGGATAAGGACGTGATGGAATTTACGAAAGGCTTTATCCCCGCGTACAACAAGACAAGCGGTCTTACCACCTACGTCAAAGTGGACGCTTCCAAACAGGAAGTCGCTCTTTACGAAGTCTTTACGCAAGGCTACACGATGAAAGACGTCTTTGACGAAAACGGCAAACCCACGGGCGAAACCAAGAGAATGGAACTTAAACTGCCCGAACTCGGCGCATCCATCGTCATCGGTAAGATCGAAGACGGCGACGTGTCCGTGGTCGCAGGCGGCACAAAATTCAGCGGTATCGGCATCGGTATCTTCATTATGAGAAACGGTCAGTCCGATCCTCACGGCGTCCATTACGTAAAGATCGCGGCAGACGAAACCTACACCGGCAAGAGATACAATCTTGTCGACGGCACGTATCAGGAAGCGGCAGACGGCGAATATAAGCAGGTTGCAAACACCGCCGCAAACGTCGCAATCAAACTCGGCAACATTCAGCTTTCCGAAAAAACGTTCAAGGAAAACTACGGAGTAACCTTTGAACAGTTCATCGACGGTCTGAAAAACGAAAACCTTCCCCAAGCGGACGCAACGAATATTAAGGACCTTACCGTATACGTCAACGTGGAAGCGGGCATCGAAATCGGCGCAATCAAGACGGCGGCGGGCGGCGACACCTGGGCGATCGGCGGCTTGCTTTCGGGCATTGTCGGCGGCAGCGATAAAGATCCCAGCGCGCTTGCAAACTTCCTGAAATCGTTGCTCGTTAAGTTTAACGTTCAGGACGAATTCAAAGACGTAATCGGTCTCAGAATCGCCGGCAACGTGAACCTCGGCGCGCTTTTAGGCGGCAACACAAAAGACACGATGCAAATCGTCAAGGCGCTTTTGATGAAGAGCGACCTTGCGGTTGAACTCACCGACGGCTATCCGTGGGAAGCGAAGAAGACGGTTGTCGGACTTTACGTCACGGAAGGCACGATTTACATCAACATCAACGGCGAAAAGACCATCAAAGACACCAAACTCAAAATCGGCGTAGATAAAGTCCTGGGTATGGTGGGCGGCGCGTCCACGGGCGCACTTGCATCGGCGGATCTCGGCGTTGAAGGCATACTTTCAATCGTCAACAACATCGTCAAAGAAATCAGCATTTACAGAAACGACGAAGCGTCGGGCATGACGATTTCTCTCAGCAAGAACATGCTGGGCGCGATTCTGAAACTCGTTGCGGACATCGACGGCGTTGACCTGAAACTCAACGAAACGAACAGCTTTATCGAACTTAATACGAAAGTTACGGATAAAAAACCGTACCTTCTGAAACTCAGCGTCGGTATCGACCCCTTGGTACTCGGCATTGCTCTTGGCGGATTGAAGATCGGTCTTGCGGCAAACAACGACGTACTCAAAAACCTTAATAAAGCAGACTACAAAGGACTTTCCGAAATCGAAACCATGGCGCTTGACGTCGAAATCGGCGTTGACCTTGGTCTGAAACAGGGCGAATTCCCCATCGGCAAGCTTATTTCCGGCATTTTGCAGGCAACGGGCAAAGACCTTGAATTCCCGCTCAATCTCGATATTCAGAGCGAACTTGACCTTGACCTTCGCGTAAGGCTCGCGGGGAACCTTAACCTGAAAGATTTCGGTAAATCCGACATTATGTTGCAGGTGAGAAACGCAGCCACCGGCAAAGAAAAGACCATACTCGGCTTGTACTTCACAACCGAAAAAGACGCAACGGGGAAAGAAATTCCTTGCCTGTACGTCGAAACGCAATTCCTGAGCCAAAGCGCACCCGTAAGAAGCAAGGTTGAAAACTTTGACCTGCTCGGAAGCCTGCTCGGCAAGACGGTCAAAGGCGTTGTGGAATACCTTGGCGGAAAAGTCGAAGGCACAGGCACGGCTCTTGCTTCCGACGACGGAAGCACGCCGAACGAAGCGGAAATCCTTCTGGAACTTGCGTCAAAGAGCATTCAGGTGAAGATTGCGGAAGAAACCGTGAAAGGACTGCTTGAAGCGCTTGTCGGCGACAAGGTCGGCGACGACATTATCGAAATCATCAACGGTCTGGGACTCTCCGCAGAAGTCGCGGTGAACCTGAAAGACGAAAACAAACCGTTGCTTTCGGTCGTTGCGACGTGCTCGTATCTTGACCTTGGTATTCTTGTCAATAAGGTAAATCTCAGCACCACAAAACAAGAAGGTCTCTTCGGCACGATCATTACGGGCAACACCTGGACAAAGACAGAAGACACAACGAAGAGCGCGCTCGGCGTACAATTCGGCGTCGAATTGAATTACGATATTTCAAACGGCAAGCACAGTCTTGACGCAATTCTTGGCAACGTCGCGTCGGCAGCGGTTTTCGAAAAAGACGCTGGCGCGGCAACCGTCGGCAGTATTTTGAAAGCGTTGACGGCTGACGCGATCATTAAAAACACGCACGGTTCAATCGGTATCGACGTCGTACTTAACGTCAAATCCGAAAAAATGACGGAGTATCTTGTGCCCGCAGGTCAGGCTCTTTACGACCTCATAATGGGCAAACTCGGCGCGGAATACGATGCCGGCAAGGCAAAATACGATCCGCTCGAACTCCTTAATATGGTTGAAGCGTTGATCAAGATCAACCTTAACGGCAACCCCGTTTTCGTGAGCTTGAAGGACGGCTACGTTTACGTTTCGCTTTCTGCGGTCGGCGGCGACAACTTCAAAGCGTCGCTTAAAAACATTATCGACCAGATCAAAAAGACGTCGGGCAGCGGTTCAAGCGCGCTTGCGACGGGCGAAGGCGACGGCGGAAAAGATAACAAGAAAACCGATTACGTGCTTGTCAACAAGATTTTGCAAAATCTGCTTTCAAGCGCAAGCATCAGCGATACGGGACTTGACCTTGCTCTTGCTCCCAACCTGATGAACGTATTGCTTGAAAACGTTGTCGCGAAACTTCTCGGCGACACGTTCGGGTTCAACGACGACGTGAAAGCAATGTTCACGCTCAGCAGCCCCTATGCAAAATATTCGGACGGCAAAACTTCGGTCGACGACGTCCTTTACACTGAAAAAGTCGAAGAACGTTTCGTCCGTTACAATGCGGCGTTCGAGTCGCAACAGGGCAGCGAACAATACTTCTTCGACGCGGAAGCAAAAGTTTACAGAAAACTTTATAAAGCGGACGCCGTTGACGCGACGAAGTACGTCGTTTACACCGGCGGCGAAGTTCAGACGTTGTATTATCTCTCCGATGCGGGCGAATACGTCGCGCTTACCGCAGAACAGGCAGCGGCAGCCAGATTCGTGAAGTACACACACACGAGTTATCTTGCGGTGTACGATTCCGCCGACAAAGCGACGAGAAACGTCGTGAAAGCGGCAGGATTCGTCGCGGGCACGAAGGTTTACGACGCGAACGGCAACCCTGTCGCGGAAGATAAACTTTTCGTCAAAGTCAAACACAGCGGCATCGGCTGGACGAAAGAAAACGGCATAAGCATCGACCTTGTGTTCGACAACCCGAACACGACCAAAGCCCCCGATTTCAGCATCGGTCTGGGACTTGACGCAACCCTTGTTTTGCAGGGCGAAGCGATTGAAGTTATCCCGTACTTTGTGAAGAAAGCGGGCGCGAAACCTCTTGACAATCAGGAAGTCAAAGGCTACCGCAAGGAAGGCACGGCTCTTGTCGAAATTCCCGCCTCGGAAGTTTACACCGGCACGAGATACGACAAAGACGGAAAAGTTGACGAAAACGGCAAGTTCAGAAAAGAACTTGTTGAGGGAACGGAAACCGATCACGACCTTGTCCTTATCGGCAATACATTCCCGGAAGTATCCGAAACCGTCGGCGATGAAAAGATTTATCTCTCGATGGAACTCGGACTGACTCTTTCCGGAACGAAAGGCACAAACGACAGTATTCTTGACTTTGTCGCAGACATTATCGACGTCTCCAACCGCACCAGCACGACGATGAAATACGTCGAGTTTGCAGAAGGCGAAGATAAGACAACATACGAAGGTCAAAGATATTCCAAAACCGGCGCAATGGCTTATGCGAAGGATGTAAACGGCACGTTCAAGCGTGGCGCGTACTACCTTGCGGAAAAAGAATTCGTCGGCACGAAATTCGTGAAAAATACGGACGGCACGTTCACAGTTGCAGACAACGGCGCATATAAGTTCGTAGCGGACGATTCGGCAAAGACTTACTTCCCGATCCTTCCGGAAGAAACCGAAACCTATCCTGCCGACAAGAAGTACAGAGAAGACGGAAAAGGCTTTGTGACCGACGCTAACGGCGATTTCAAGGCGGGTGAATACTCCGTAACCGACAGAGCGAAAGGCGGTGCAAAATTCCGTCTTAATGCCGCAACGGGCAAGTACTTCGTCTATGAAGCCACCGGCATAACCCTTTATAAACAAGGCAACTACTACGAAATCGACAAAGACGAACTTGCAACGTTCAAGGGCGTCAGATTCGAATTTGACAGCGTAAACAAAGTCGCAACCGTAAACGAAAACGGCAAATATCAATTCGTCGCGGAAGAAGGCGCGTATTATCCCGTGCTTGAAAACGACGGCTACACCGGCAAACTGTATCGTAAGTCCGAGGCGTCAACCGCAGATAATACGATTTATATCGAAGACGTGATTTACAAATTCACCCCCGCGTTCACCGGCAAAGACCTGAGAGACCTTAACAAACTTGCGAAACTCCTTGTCAGCATCGGTGAATTCGAGGCGGAAGCGCGCGTAAAAGTTACGGTCGGCGCAAACGTTGCGGAACTTGTAAAGGCGTTGTCCAATACCGCAAAAATCGACATTGCGGAACTTCTGAAACATGTCGAACTCGCAATCGAGTCGCTTGATTCCAAAGGAACCGTAAAAGGCGGTATCTATCTGTATAACAGTACGTTATATATTAAATATATCAATACAAGTCGTGGTATCTTCTCGATGCCCGTGTCCGAACTCTTCGGCGCAATCGCGTCTGCAAGTGCGGATGAACGCATGCCTTACGATGCGGCAATGCTGCAACTGTGGGTTGGCGAATTTATCAAACTCAACGGCGTGTACACGACGGGTATCGCGGTTCAGGCAACGACAAGCCTTGTCGAAACGCTTCTCGAAACCTTGCTCGGTTTTGACAAAGGCACGATAAGCCTTAAAGCGTTCGGCGCGGTCGGCGTGGAAGTCACCATCGTTACGGCGTCTCCCATCTTCCCCGAAAACGCGGACGGCGAAGTTTACGTAAAGAAAGCGTATGACTTTGTAGCGCTCGCGGACGGCGAGGTTTACGACGAAGAGAAGTATATCAAACTTGAAAACGGCGAATACGGCGAAATCGCAAAGGGCAGCGAAGCGCAATTTGCCGGCAAGACGCTGTATAAACGCGTTGCAAAGGCGGAAGCAGAAGTGTCTTACGTCAAACTTTCGGAAGCCGGCATTCTTTCGGATTGCGAAGGCTACGATTCGGCATACGCGGAAGCATTGACCACAAGATATACGAAGATCAAAAACACCGAAATTTACGAAGAACTGAAATTCGGCTTCGACTTCAACTCGTTCGGTATCGGCATCGGGCTTAAAATCGGCCACGTCGGGTTCAACCTTAACATCGGCAAAATCGATATCGGATTGATTGACGGAACGCAGTCCATCGTGCCCGAAGATATTAAGACCGCGCCCACCGCACAAGAAACGGTAATCGACCTGAGCATGGAAGTAAATCTCGGCTTGGAGTTCATGGACAAAAACACCAATGCGACGACAGGATTCGACCTCGGTAAATTCGTCGATAAACTCGGCGTGCTCACGGGTGTGACGCTTGGCGAAAACTGGCTGAAACTCACGGTGCCCGAAGGCGGCGCGGAAGTCAGATTGTCGCTTCGCGTTGCGTTGGCGCTCAACCTTACGAACGTCGACCACTCGGTTGCCGCAATCGAAATCGTCGGTCAGATCTTTGAAGGCAACAAAAAGATAGGCGAAAAAACCCTTATCGGCGTTTACTACAAAGACGGCAACGTCCTGCTGAACCTTGCAGGACTCGGATTTGATAATATCCGCATTTCGGGGCTCAGACTCAGCGATTTGCTGGGCGGCTCGAACGGCGTCGAAATCCTTAAAAAACTGCTTGGCGGCAGCGGATCTTCATCCGCGCTTGCGTCCGAAGTCAACTTCACGGTTGTAGGAAACGACGAATTCGGTTCGCCGGCGGCTGCGCTTATCCTTGACAGCAACCGCATCGCGGTTGAAGTCGGCACGCTGTTCATCCAAAAACTGTTGGGCATCGCGTCGCTCGGTCTTGACGAAAATACGCAAAAACTCCTGGGCGGTCTTGACCTGAAAGCGCTTGTCGAAGTCAACTTCGGCGAGAAATTCGTCGAAATTCCGGCGGGCGAGACGTTCAGCGGCACGAAGTACGCATACGATAACGAAACAAAGAAATATTATATCGACGAAAACGGCACGTTTAAGCGCGAAAGCAACATTTCGCTTAAACTCAACGCGGAAGCCGCAGAACTTCTGGGCATAAACGTTGCGGTCGAAAATATCAAGATCGGCAACACGCACGTTGAAGAACGAGTCAAAGCAATCGATATCAACGACTACGTCGAATTCATCGAAATTCTCTTTGGAACGGAGAAAGACGAAAACGGCAACGAAATTGTCGACGCAAACGGCAAGCCCAAAAAGAAGATAGTCGGGTTCGAGCCGAAACTGGAAGCACTCACATTGTCGCTTGACCTTGACCTTGGCGCAATGTTCACCAACGGTATGGCGATGGGCAGATCCATTCTCGACAGCGAAGGCAAGACGGTTCTCACCAACGTATCGTCGGTCGGCGCAATCGGAAACGGCAACATGGGTATCCGTGCGTCGGTCAAACTTGAAATCGCCTTTGCGGCGCTTCTCAACAAACTGCAACAAGGCTTCGATTCGTCGGATATTTTCGCGGCGATCGAACAGGTATTGCCGCTCATAAAAGCGCAAATCTCGATTTACGCACAATCCGACGGCGACGAACTTATCGGTATCTACGTCGCGGACGGCAACGTATACCTGATGCTTGACGGACTCGGAATGCCCAACATCAAAGTTACCGGCGAATTCCTTATGGATATCATCAGGACGGCAATGGGTTCGGGCACCGCGCTTTCGTCGGACGAAGCAACCGCATCTGTCGAAACAAGTCAGATTATCGGTATCGTACAAAAAATCGTCGAAGGTATCAGCGTTGGCGGAAAGGCTTTGAAAGTCGCGTTCCAGAACGACTACTTCGCAAATCTTATCGACGCGGTATTGTCGATTGTTCTGAACAAAAACATTGACTACTACAACAAAGTAATGCCCGAAGTGCCGACCGATGTCGCATTCAGCGGACTTACGATAAATCTTGCCGGTATCGAAAACAACTACGAACAAATTTACCGCAAGGACGGCAAGTACTATTTCGACGCAGGATGCACAAGCCAATATTACGGCATGGTATTCTTCAAAAACACCGTAACAAATCATATCGAACTGTTCAGTGAGAAAGAATACGTCAAACAATTCGGCGCAGTTGACGAAACGACGATGTTCTATCGAAGCACCAGAAACGGTCTTGTGGAACTCGATCTCGTCGCGTACTCGACGCACCTGAAACTTGCCGTCAATATGCCCAAAATCGGCGCGAAGAAAGACATTGTTTCTTCGCCGGAAGTCGCAGGCGTAGCCTTTACGGAAGCAGACGAAGTTACCGGCGTCGCGCTTGGTCTGAAAGGTCAGGTCAAGATTGACAAGCAACCGGGCATCGCTCTTGCAAGCATTCTGAGTGGCGTTGTCGGCGACCTTGAAACCAAACTCGTCATCGAAGAAGATATCGACATTCGTTTCGCAATCGAAGCGGCGGTCGGCATCAAATACAGCCTGAAAGACAAGAACTTTGCGCTGAACGCGGTCGATCTCAGAATTTCCCTTACGAGAGTTGACAAGACGTTGGGCATCGTACCGCTTGCGGTTCTTACCTACGTCAGTTCGGAAGGCACGCTTTACGTTGACGTATCGCACTTCTTCCAGAAACAAAACGCGGGTAACAACAAGAACCTCGGTATGCTCAAAATCACGGGCGTAAACGTGCTTGACCTTATCAACGGACTTCTCACGGGCGAAGGCTCGGCGACTTCCGTTGCGCTCGGTTCGTCCGACGCGTGGGTTGAAGACGAGCAACAACCGTACACCTACGTATATTACGAAGCAAACGCCATTAACTCCGCTGCGCCTGCAAAGTTCGTGCACGTCGCACAGTTGAACGACAAAGACGAGCTGAGAATGGTTTACAGAAACTACACCGGCACTATCGTCGACTATAAGACGGAAAGCGGCGACAAATTGTACGTACGCGACCGCTCCGACAAGGTTACGGGCTACACGCTGCTCAGCGCGGAAAACGCAGATAAGTTCAGCCATAAGGCGAAATACACGCACGAACAGGCGATGACTTATACGAAGCTTACCGACTTGTACGTAATGAACGCGGACGGCACATACGTATTGGCGGCAGGCGATGCGGACGTAACCGCGACTGCGCTTTACAAGAGAGTCATTGGCAATTACGTAAAGATTGCGGACGGAGAAACCGTTAACGCAGAAGACAAATACGAACAAAACGCCGACGGCACGTACACGCAGAACGCAAACGGCACCTTCAAAGCGGTTTACGAATTCGTAGAAGTCGCGAAAGGCAGCAAGTGGTATATCGAAGAATACAATTCGGAAACCTGCAAGTACGAATATAACGAATACGCCGCAGGTAACCCCAACCACAACGCGCCCAAACTTTATCACTACGACGAAACCGAGAAGAAGTACGTCGAAGGCGCAGGCGTAGGCGGCGCGAAGTCGTACGTCAAAGTGCCTGTTTACAGCATTTCGGCGGTCTGGGCTGACCTCAGAAACTACGGTATCGCCGACAAAGTTGCGGGTTACGACGTGGGAAGCAACGCAAAAGTCAATATTACGGGCAAAGCGATGCTCGGTCTTATCGGCGGACTTATGGACAAAGCAGGTCTTGAAGACATTCTCGACGCATTGCTCGTAAGCGTCCATGCAACGAAAGATCCGTTCATCTTCGGCGCGGATATCGGCATCCTTGACGTTTACAACGATCACAAACTTGCGCTCAACGTAGGATTGAACATTTTCGGGTTCGACTTCGAAAAGGGAGAAGGCGCGGGCAACACCGACGGCAGCTATCTTGAATTCCTTGACGCAGAAAACACGATTTCGTTCAGACCCGCAAACGCGGATAAATATCGTCAATTTGCCGACGTCGACCTTAACCGTATTCTCTCCGCATCGGAAATCATGGACGTCCTTGTTGACAGCCTTGACTTCGGTAAGAGCGGAAAGATTTATCTGAACCTGTCGCTTGACGCGGATTCGTTCGCAAAAGACACCGGCGACAACTTCGTCCCGTGGGAAAAATACTTTGCGGCACTTCTCGGACTTAACCAAAACAGCGCAAGGGTATTGTATCAGGTGCTCTTCCCCGAATCCGAACTTGACGGAAATGGCAATTTCAGCATCGACATCGCGGCGGCAATCGACGTGAAGAAACTGCTTGGCGGACTTATCGCAGGCACAGGTCTGAACCTTGAAGGCACGGAAATCCGCATTACGATCAATTCCGATACGATGTTGTTCTCGGAAGATTCGCGCAAAGACGGCAGCAAGATCGTCATCACCGCAATCGGTGAGGCGGACGGCATTTTGTCGGTCTTTATCGACAACAGCGGATACCGCGGAAAGGGCAAACACGTCGCAAGACTTGACCTGAACGCAATACTCGGATCGGGCGCGTCGTCTGCGGCATACGCAAGCGCAAACGAGAACACGGGGCTTATCCCTGAAAAGATCTTCGGCGTTCTGAACGCGCTCCTTGGCGAAGTACGTTTGGGCGGCGGCAAAATCTCGGTCGTTTTAAGAGAAAACTTCATCGGCGCACTTCTGAATACACTGGTCGGCACGGATATTACGGAACAACAATCCCTTATGAAGGGTGAAATCTATATCGACCTCAGAAACCTTGAAGTCGGCATCGAAATGATTCTCGGCGACGACAACTACGTTTCGGAAGGAGAACGCGACTTCTATATCGGACTCAGAATCGGCGGCATCAACCTGACTGCTCCCGACGGATTCGATATGACCGAATACACCTTCATCAAGAAGGCGGAACGCGCGAACTTCAAGAACATTAAACAACTGAAACTGGATATCAACTTTGAATCGGAATGGTATTACGAAGCAACCAAAGAGACGGAAGGCTTCAATATCAGTCCTGTCGTCGATATCCTTGAAACCATATTGAAGAAGAAACTCTTCCCCGACAGATTGTTGCAAGTCCTCGTAAAAGACGACAAGATCGACGCCGTTTACGCCACTGCGATAAGCGCGCACATCGACCTTGCGGACTTCAACAATATGAAACTTTCTGTTGAAATTTTCAAGTCGACCAGCGAAGAGCCCGTAAGAGAACTTAAACTCGGCGTGTACCTTGACGGACAAAGCGTTTACGTTGATTTGTCGGGTTGGGGACTTCCCAAGATTAAACTTGGCGGTCTGAACCTTGGCAACACCATCAACGACGCATTGTTGCCGCTGCTTGATCAGTACCTTGTCGGCGACGACAACAAACGCGGCGGCGAGACGGCTGCTCTTGCAAGTTCCTACGTCGGAGACTACGACAAGAACCATATCGAGTATTCGGACTTCGTCGAAGCGGCAGACGGCAAATACGTGCTTGTCTATAAGGAAAGCAACAGCGGCGGATACGTACTTGTCGACGGCAAATACGTGAAGTACAACGCAAAAGTACATGCAGGCGCAACCCGTTACGCAAGAAAAGTTGAAGAATACGACGCAGCGAACGAGGCGCATCAGAACGTAACCCGTTACAACGTGAATAAGGGCGCGTTCAGAACAAGCTGGGGCAAGGTATTGTTCCCCGTTGCGTACGAAGAAGACGAAAACGGCGGATACGTCCTTATCGACGGCAAATACGTGCCGTACAACGCAAGTCTCCACGAAGGACAAAAGCGTTATAAGGAAGTTTCGGGCAACAAACCGTACATCTCGTTGCTTCTTGCAAACAACCGCTTCGGTTTCGGCATCAACGCAGACCTTATCAACAGCCTGCTTGAAACCATTCTGGGCGCGTTGAACCTTGATATTCAACTTCCCGATTTCGGCGACGCAGTCCTGCTGTTCGATTCCAGAAAGGACCTGAACGGCGACGGTTACGCCGACACGCAACTTGACCTTGCGGTGCAGGTCAACGACAATCTCTACTTCGGATTCCGCACGACGAATCTTGAAATCACAGGCAACTCCACCAAAGTAAGCCATGCCGAAACAAGATATGCGGAAGTCGTAACGAGCCACAAAGACGAATTTGTCACCGTATACGACATTGAAAAAGGCGAAATCGGTCTTGAAACGGTTGCGCTCGGCTTCAACGTACAGATCAGACAAAACTGCGTCGACGACATCACCAAACAGAGCGACTTCGAGAAATACCTCGGCGTACTGCTTAAATCGCTTTTAGGCATCAACAACTTCAAGTTGAACCTGCCGTCAAGTGGCGAAATCGGTTGCGACATTGACCTGAGAGTATCCCTGAACCTTGCAAACCTTGTCAAAGCATTGCAGGGCGGCAACGTTGACTGGTGGAGCGATATCGAGTTGTTCCTTGACCTGCAACCCTTGGGCTACGGCTCGTTGCTCACGATGTATAAACAGAAAGGCGACGCGGACGTTTACGCAGACCTTTCGGGCTTGTCCTTGTTCAAGGTCAAGATCATCGGTTTGCAGAGCCTTATCGGCGGACTTGTATCGGCGTCGGCAACCGCGCTTGCAAGCGGCGATAACGAGGTCGCGATTGCATCCGCATCGGGCGACATTGCAAAACTTACCATTATCCCGGGCAAAGTGGGCTTCACCGTCGAAATCGGCTGGGGCTTCATCGAAGGACTTCTGACGAGCCTGCTTGGCGATACGTTGCACGTGGCGGACGGCACAGGCGAACTTGCGGGTTACAAGACAATCACCATCGGTGAAGGCGCAACCGCAACGGTCATTCCTTTGCCGAAGATGAATAACGACAGAGCATTGTCGCTTTCCATCAACCATGCGTCTGCAATGTACAACAGATCCTTGGAAATCGACCTTAAACTCGGCTTCAATAAGAGCGACGAAAGCGCGGTCAACCTGAAAATCCACAACTTCGTGCTTACAAGCGGAGAAGAGAAGTCGGCAAGGTACATCAGGTTCGGCGCGACGAAGGGCAAGATTAACGAGGCCGGCACAGGAAACGGCGTACTTGACGCAATCAACGGCACCAATGCAAACGCGTTCTCCGGACTTGTGTTAAGCGACGCGAAAGGCATCAGCCTTGTGAATATTCTGACCTCGGTGATTAAGGGAATCGACCCCGACATCAGCATCTCGTGGAAAAAGAATACAAACCATTACTATACGAATAGTAAAAAGGAAGATTACAACTCTAAGCAATATGCAACAATCGAATTGTCGCGCACGGACAAATCGTCCGAGCACATGTCGGGTACTAACGTCAGGACTTACGCAGGTAAGTTCCAGGCAAAGATTAACAACGACAAGGGACGTTTAATAGGTGCATGGCTGTTCAACAATCAGTTGTACATCGATATCACGAAGACGCTTGACATCACGTTGTCGCTCGGCGCATTGAGGAAGATGAAGGTTGCGGACCTCGATATTCTGGGGCTCCTTGGCGGACTCGGCTCGGCATCGGCAACAAACGCCATGGCAAGCGACGGCGCAACCACCGAAAAGAGTCTGAAAGACACGGTATCCGGACTTGTCAAAGGCGTTCAGGTCAACTGGTGGAACAACCAGTCGGTCGTAGGAAATTCTGTCGGCGACAGAGCGATCACGACAATCCGCGTCGACCTTAACGGGAAAGGACTTAACAACATTCTTGCAAAGGTTTACTACATGCTTTACGGTATGTACAATACGAACGCTCCCGCTGCGGAATTGTTCAGCGAAGAAGAGTTGTATAAGATGGTTTACACCGAAGGTCAGGACGTAACGCTGAAAGACGGCACGGTTGTGAAGAGCGTGAACGCTCATGAAAAATGCGTGGTTTATCTGCAAACGTTTGCGGCGAATATGATCGGCAGTTCGGTAAACGGAGCTCTCGGAGGATGGCTTAAACCCGGCGGATCGTTCGGCGACGTGCTGAGAGAAATCCTTGGCAGATTGCTGCCGCTTCCGAAACTTGACGAAACCGAAGGCGGAAGACCGAGTTACGTCGAAATCGTAATCGACAAGAACCGTCTTAAAGAAGGAAAGGGCGTTCTTAAACAAATTGCGCTGGTGATTAACAAAGAACGCACCACAAACGACGGCACCACGATAACGGCGGTTGGCAACAACGACGACACTGCGGAAATCGTCATCAACCTTGACAACAACGTGACGTTGCGCTCGGTATCGGCGGTAAGAGACTACAACACCAACAGCACGAGACCCAATGAAGACTCCGGAAAGACCATAAACGTCGCGAACCCGTTCGATCCTGTCGAACTCACGTCGGCGGCTTTGAAATCCGCAGGTCTCCTTGACAGAGTCGCGGCAGACTTCTATGGTATTTCGGAATATGATTCGAAATCCGAAAAAGGCGTGAACGACTCTTACGCGGAACTCGGCGGAACGCCCATCGTCTGGGATACGTCGACAGCAAAACTCATTCCGGGCGAAGAAAGCGAAATCTGGGGCTATGCGCTTAATTACAAAGTGCAGAAAGTCAAAGTCAAAGTAAGCAACAGCACGGGCTTCCTGCGTCTGTTCGGTTACTTCAAGGCGGACGGCACGACGTTTGTCGAAACCAACAAGATTACGGTTGATCCGACCAAAGATCCGACAGGTACAGACAATATTTCGGCAGGCTTGCCCAGAATTATCGTAATCATGAGAAGGGACGGCGAATTGCAAGTTCTGTCCAGAGATTACGAAAAGGATAAGCCCGGCACCGTCAATATCAACGGCACCGATTACACCGTCGACGGCAAGTTCAACTGGATTGACGAAGACACCGTCGAAGAAGGTGCAACGGTTGAAAAACTGTTCTGGTATCAGGTCGGTTACAGCTCTCGTATCCAGAAGAGCATAAAGGTCAAGTACAACAACGTCGATATCGTTTCGGGAAGCTTGCCGAACGACGACAAATTCGGAATTCTGAACGGCGGCACGGCATTTGACTTCACGCCCGCAAACTTCGATATCGTCGGCAACCTCGGACTCCCGTCCATTAAGGCAAGCGAAACGTTCGCAAAGAACGGCGACAAGTTCTCGTACGTCGGATTTGACGGCAGCACGTACGAGTTCACCCCGGGTACCGAGCCTACGGACGTAACCGAACTCGAAGAGTGGAAGAAACATAAACTCGGACTTAACGGAACGTTCACAAGGTCGTTCAACGGCAAAGTGCTCCAAAACGGCACGTACGCCTACGTCGCGGCAGAAAGCGCGGCGGCAGGCTTGCTTGACAGCCTTGGCGGACTCTTCGGCGGAAGCGGCGCGAATACGGATAACGGCAAGTACGCTCTCACGGTAACCGATACGGGTTACACCGGACTTAAAGAAATCACCGTAAAACTCGGCACGGGTAAGACGACTACCGTCGACGTGATCGAGTGGAACTACGACGACTTCAAGTACGATATGAGAAAACCGCAAAACGGCGCAAGCGGAAGAATCGTTGCGGTCATCAACAAGTACGAAATCAAACGTACGACAGGCTTGGTCGAAAAGACGGAAGTCGTGAACAGTAAACAAAAAATTAGGCTCGACGTCAGTATCACGCAAGAATCGCTCAGCGCGCTTGCGGGCGGCGACCTTAAATTCAACCAGTACGAAGACGCGTTCGTATTAAGCGCGACGGGCGACTATATCCTCGAAACAAGAGACGCGTTCATCCCGTACGACGAGACTTTGCACAAAGACAAGAAGCAATATGCGCTTGTTGACGGCAAGTACGTCGATGCGGCATTGGCTGCGGCGGACAACACCGCAAGATACGTCGAAGGCAAAGTTACCGGCTACGTTTACGACAAGTACGTGTCAGGCGTCAGCACCGCAGACAACAGGTATGCGATCAATATCTTCGACACGGAAGAACTTTACGTCAAAGTAAAACATTCAAGGATTACTTCCGAGACGCAACAGTTCCACGTCGGCGACTTCAAGTTCTATACCGACACGTTCGCGGCAACCGACACCGCGCAGACTCCGTTCACGATGTTCGTCGTGCCGGAACTCGGCGTAAAGACGGAACGCAATATCACTGTGAAAGCGTTGTACGACGTAAACGGCGCGTACGAACAAATCTTTGACATCAAAGTCGTCGTAACGCCCAAGGTCGCAACCAAGGTTGTGTTGCTTATTGACAACGACCAAGTGATTGACAGAACATATCTTGAATCGACCGCGGAAGTCACCGTTTACTACAAGGACGGCACCGAAAAACAAGGGCTTGCAAAAGACCTTATCCGTCTGACCGACAGCGAAATCAAGAAGATTGAAAACGCGAAAGATCATCTTGGCATCACTTACGGCACGGCAAGCGTGTTCAAGAAGGGCAGATATGAGCTTATCGCGGCGGGCGAAACGTACGACGGACAAAGATTCAACCTTGTCGACGGCAACTTCGTCAAAGCGACGGACGGCGCGTACAAGTTCGTTGAAGACGAAACATTCGTCCAGAACGGAGTAACGTTCGAAATCAGAGTGTTCAGCAAAAACTGAATAAATCAAAATTAAAACCGGCTCCCGAAAGGGAGCCGATTTTATGTCCGAAACGCTTTAATATTTCTTACGATTGTGATAGAATAAGGCTATGAATTTTGAAATCACGGGATTAAACGCGCTTATGCTCGTCGCGCTGTGCCTGCCCGGATTTTTCCTGACAAAGGCAAAAGTGCTGAAAGAAGAACACATCAAAGGTTTTGCGGTGTTCCTTTTGTACGTGTGCAGCCCCGCGCTGTCGATATACAGCTTCCAGCAGGCGGAGTGCAACAGGGAAATCCTGATAAACATCGGCATACTTTTGCTTGTTACGACGTTTATGCAGGTGCTGATAATGGGCATCGGCTTCCTTATCAACATAAAAACTTATAAAATCGACGGGGCGTCGCGCGTGGCGACCGTTGCGGCGGCGTTCGGAAACGTCGGATTTTTCGGCGTTCCCATATTGCAGGCGTTGCTTCCCGACCATCCCGAAGCCATTGTTTACAGTGCGGTTATGAGCGTCATGATGAACCTTATCGGCTGGACTCTCGGCATGTTTATGATGAGCGGCGACAGAAAACACGTTTCCGTCAAAAACTTCCTGATAAATCCGACGACGCTGTGTCTGTTGATTGCGTTGCCGCTGTTTTTCACAAATACGTCGTTCCCGAAGCCTGTCATGAACTTTGTGGAGTTCTTCTCAAAAATGTCCACGCCCACGGCAATGACCGTGCTTGGCATGCGGCTGGCTTTCGTGAAGTTTAGGGATTTAATGGATTACAGGCAAGTCGTCGCGATTTTTTTGAAACTTATCGCGTTGCCGCTTATAACGTTCGGGATAATGTACGCGCTGCCTGTCGACGAAACGTTGAAAATCTCAACGTATATTCTGTCGTGCATGCCGCCCGCGGCAATCACCTTAAACTTTGCCGAGCTTTCAAATACGTCCCCGAAAACCGCCGCGAATATCGTCGTTGTCGGGAGTCTGCTTGTCGCGATAACGCTCCCGGTATTGTTGCTTATTGCATAGAAAATTATTGAAAAGTCTGAAACGTTGTGATATAATATATTAAAACGAAAATAAGGAGTCTTATTATGGCATTCAATTTTATAAAAAGACAACTCTTGAAGGTTATTGAATGGACAGACGATACTCAAAATACCATTTTGTATCGTTTTGACGTCCCCGACAGATACGCGATTATGCGCGGCTCGCAGCTGACCGTCAGAGAATCGCAGGTTTGCATCTTCGTCGTAGAAGGCAAAATCGCCGACGTTTTCACGCCCGGCAGATATAAACTCGACACCGAAAACCTGCCCGTTCTTACGGCGTTGTACAGCTGGAAATACGCCTTTGAAACCCCGTATACCGGCGAAGTCTATTTCGTGAATACCAAACAATTCACAAATCAGAAATGGGGCACTTCCAATCCCATTATGATGAGAGATAAGGACTTTGGCGTTATCCGTCTGAGAGGCTACGGCATTTACAGCTATAAGGTTGAAGACGCGGTCAAACTCATGCGCGAACTTTCCGGCACGAACCAACAATTCCTGACCGAAAACATCGCCGACCAATTGAGGAAAATGATTTTGTCGACGGTCACCGACGTCATCGCCGAATCGGGCATTGCCGCGCTGGATCTTGCAACGCAGTACGACGAACTTTCCGGCTCCACGAAAGATAGACTTGCCGACAAATTCACCGAATACGGCTTCAAACTTATTGATTTCTATATCGAAAATCTTTCGCTTCCCGAAGAAGTCGAAAAGACTTTGGATACCCGCACGTCGATGGGCGTTCTGGGCGACAAGATGGGCACGTTCACCCAGTATCAGGCGGCGCACGCTATGCGTGAAGCGGCAAACAATCAGGGCGCGGGCGGCTCGCTTGCAGGCGCAGGCATCGGTCTCGGCGCGGGACTTTCGATGGCAGGCGTTTTCAGCGAAGCGTTGAAGGGCGCAAAAGACGCTCCTGCGGAAGCAAAAGCCAACACCGTAAAATGCACCAAATGCGGCGCGGACGTGAAAGCAGGCAGCAAATTCTGCCCCGAATGCGGCAACAAAATGGCGGAAAGCAGATTCTGCCCCGAATGCGGCGCAAAAGTCGGCGCAAACGCAAAATTCTGCCCGGAATGCGGCAAAAAACTTAACTGATTGACACACGATGCAAGGCAAAAAGGCTGACAAAAAAGTTGATTCGACCGACGTCGTAAAGTGCAAAACTTGCGGCGCGGATATGTACTTCGATATCGCGTCGGGCAAACTCAGATGCCCATACTGCGATAACACCGTCGAGGCGAAAGCCAACGTTTTCGAGAACGAACACAACGTCGACGGCTTTGACGAAAGCAAACTTCGCCACGAAGACGGAGTCATTACTTATCAATGCCCGAACTGCCACGCAAAGTGTGAAATGCACGGCGTTTTCGACACGTCGGCAAAATGTCCGTTCTGCGGCGCGACCAACGTCTTAAAGGTTGACGATATCCCGGGACTTGCTCCCGACGCGATTCTTCCGTTCAGGATTACGCGCGACGTAGCGTCACAAAACGCGCTTAAATGGATAAAAAAGAAACTTTATGCGCCGATTAAGCTGAAAAAGAGTTTTAAGCCCGAAAATCTGAACAGCGTATATTCGCCGACGTTCAGCTTTGACAGCGATACTTTCAGCACTTACAACGGGCGCCTTGGCGAATATTATACCGTGACTGTCGGCAGCGGCAAAGACCGCCGTACCGAAACCCGCACGAGATACTTCGTCGTCAGCGGCACGTATTCGCAATTCTTCAACGACATTCTTATCGAAGTCAGCCCGAAACTTTCGCAAAAGGAATTTGAAAAGGTCGGCGGGTTCGATACCGATAACGCGGTCGAGTACACGTCGGAATATATCGCGGGACATTCGTCCGAAAGATACGACACGAGCGTCAACGACGCTTACGGCACGGCAAAAGAAAAAATGAACGCCCGTATCAAAAGCGCGATTTTGTCGCAGTATCATTACGACGTGGTCGATTACCTCCACATCGACACAAGTTTCAACGACAGCACTTTCAAGTATATCCTTGTGCCTTTGTGGTGCAGCGGTTTCAAATACCGCGATAAGATTTACAACTATTTCGTAAACGGAAGGACGGGAAGAGCGGGCGGCAAAACGCCGATTTCCGTCTGGAAGGTTGCGCTCACGGTGGTTATTATCGCCGCCGTCATCGTCGGCGCGTATTTCGGCTTGAAAAGCGCCGGCATAATCTGAAAATTTTTTAACGAGGTGAATATAATGATTATTACTCCCGATACTTTAATTGGCGACATCATCGAAGGCGACGTTAATATCGAAGCCGTTGCAAACGTTCTCACAAGCGTTGGTATGCATTGCCTGGGCTGTGCAATCGCTCACGGCGAAACGGTCGGCGAGGCGGCAGAAGTCCACAACGTCGACGTAAACGAACTCATCGCGCGCCTTAACGAAGCGGCAAAAAAATAATGGCTGAATCAAAAGATATCAAAGACAGGCTGTTTGAACTCAGGACGTTTTCCGATATTTCCACGGCGGAAATGGCGGAAAAACTCGGCGTGACCGAAAACGAATATATCGCTTTTGAAAACGGCGAGGACGAAGCGCCGATATGGCTTGTATACAAATTCGCGTCAATCGTCGATATCGAGCCGTCCTTTATCTTCACTGGGAAACAACCCACGAAAAAGTACGCCGCGGCAGTTTACGAAAATAAGGGCGAACGCGTCGAAAGGTACCCCGGGTATTCTTTCACGTCGCTTGCCGCCGATTTTCAGAACAAGCAGATGAAACCTATGCTTGTCGATATTTCCCCCACAGACAAGCCCGAGCTCGTGTGTCACGCCGGGCAGGAATTCAATTACGTTCTCGAAGGGCTTTTGAGAGTGATTGTCGGCGACGAGGAGTTTTACCTGCATAAGGGCGATAGTTTGTATTTCGATCCGTCGCTTCCGCACGCGCAGATGGCAATGGGCGACAAGCCCGCAAGATTTATCACCGTTATCAACGAGTAAGCAAAAACAAATAAAAAGAGTTCGGCAAAAACCGAACTCTTTTTTGTTTGGTCAAGTTGGTTCAAAATTTTGAGCGGAAACTTTCAATCAGTGTAGCCATCGTCTCCAACTAAATATAGGATCATCATTTGCTAAATCGTCAATCATTTTTGCTTCGGTTGTCCCGACATTGAAAATTACGGCGCCATTGTAATAACGGACGGAGTCTTTGCAAGTATAATACTTGGTTTCTTCGGTGTCGATAAGTTTTACGTTTCCGTTTTCAATGACGTAGTTTCCGTTTTTTATTAAATCAAGAACGTAGTTCAAATCATTTTTGCGAATATAGCAGTCGTCGGGATTTATCTCTTTGGCATTAGTATATGAAACGGAATAAGTCAAATCGTTTTCTTTGATAAAGTATTGATAATACCACTCATCAAAGGTGGTACCATCGAATTTACGAAGCTCGGTATGCGATATTTCGGCATAAAAGTCTTTTGCAAACTTTACGACGGTTGTTGTGCTGCTATAAAACATCGTATCCCTATAAATAGTGAGAAACTGCATCGAATAATTTCCGTTAGAAAGTGCATTGCAAATTTCATTAGCAGTCGTTTTATCTGTAAAAACACCGGCGGTTACTTCTTCCGGATCACCGTATTTATATACGGTTTTTGGCTGTTCGTTATTGTCCTTTTTATCGCAGGCGACAAACAATACACATATTAATAACAACGCGGTCAATATCGAAATAGTTTTCTTTTTCATATTTACCCCCTGAATAATACAAGATATACCTTGTAACAACAACATTATACATAATATATGTTGTATTGTCAAGGAATGAGAACTTTCGGAGAAAATCTTAAAAGGGAACGCAAGTTGAGTGGGTTAACTCAACAAGAACTTGCAGACAAAATAGGAATAAAACAGCAACAGTTAAGTCAGTGGGAATGCGATAAGTTTGAACCGACCGTGTCAAGTATCGTTGCGCTCGCAAAAGCGCTTGACGTGAGTTTCGACGATTTGTTTGACGGGATAGAATAGAAATAGTTTTTGTTGCAGAGTACCTGAATATTTTGAAATAAAATTATGATTAAGTTATCTGAATTAAGAAACGAAAAAGGGCTGACGCAAAGAGAAATCGCAAAGATTTTCAACGTAAGTCAGGGCACGTACAATAACTGGGAAAACGGCAAAACTCAGCCGTCGATTGAGCAACTTGTGGCGATTGCGGATTTCTTTGGCGTGAGCATCGACTATCTTGTCGGGAGAGAGGGCGAAGACGGCATTATCGCAAGCGCGAAGGACGACCGAATAAATCTTTCGGACAAGTCGCGCGACGCTCTTTTCGAGTTTTTGAAAACCATATCCGACAAAAAATAATTGACCGCCTTACGGCGGTTTGTTTTTATAACGAAAGACTGTTCATAACAATTTGTTATTATTTGTTGGCAAAGAAAGAAAAAAGTGCGATACTATAATCAGAAATAATTAAGGTGAAATTATGATTTTATCGATCGGAGAAATACTTGCGGATTTAATCGGCGAAAAAAACGACGGCGCATTGACGTTCAGGGCGTTTTGCGGCGGCGCGCCGTTCAACCTTGCCGTTAACGCAAAGCAAAGCGGCGCGACAGTCGGGTTCGTCGGGCGCGTCGGAAACGACGTAATCGGTCGCTTCGTCACGGCGGAAGCAGAAAAAGCAAACCTTGACAGCCTTGACATTCAGACGGACGAAAAACGCAACACGACGATTGCTTTCGTGACTCTCATGAACGGCGAAAGGGATTTTGCGTTCAATCGACACGACACCGCCGATTTTAATATCGACTTTGACAAAATCGACTTTGCAAAATATAAAAACCTTAATATCGTGCATTTGGGCTCGCTAATGCTGTCGGAAGAAAAAGGGCGCGCGTTTGCAAAAAGAGTTGCCGACAAAACGAAAGAAATCGGCGCGAAACTCAGTTTTGACGTGAATTTCAGGAAGGATATTTTCCGTGATTTCGACGCCGCAAAAAGGGCGTACGAGCCGTTTGTAAAACGTGCGGATATCGTCAAATTTTCGGAAGACGAACTACTTGACTTCACGGGAATTTCCGGGATCGACGCTGCGGCGGAGTCGCTGTGCGACAAAGACAAACTAATTCTCGTGACGCTTGGGAAGAACGGCAGCGCGTATTATTTCAACGGCGAAAAGGGCGTTGTGCCAAGCGAATATAAATGCAAAAGCGTTGACACGACGGGTGCGGGCGACGCGTTTTTCGGGGCGTTTCTTGCGGCAATCGAAAACAAAAAACCGACAAAAGAAAACATTGTTTCGGCAATGCGAAAGGGCAACGAAAAGGGCGCGAAAACGACAGAATTTTTTGGGGCGATAAAGTTATGAACGACATTAAAGACATAGTAACAAAACCGATATTTTTTGAAAGAAACAGAGTTTATCGTATATATCACGGCGGTAAACCCTTCAAAGCGTTGTTTGACGACGGATACGACGACGGCACCGACAATATGTTTCCCGAAGAATGGGTAGCAAGCAAAGTGCGTGCGATCAATCCGAAATACTTCGGCGCGCGCGACGGCGTGTCCAAAGTAAAAGGAACGGGGGTTTTCTTTGACGACCTTTTGAAAGAGCATAGCGCGGAACTTTTGGGGCACCGCAAATACGATTGTCTTGTGAAGTTTCTGGACAGTGCGACAAGGCTGCCTTTTCAGGTGCACCCCACGAAAGAGTTTTCAAAAAAACACTTTAATTCCGAATACGGCAAAACCGAAGCGTGGCTTGTCATCGCGACTCGTCCCGGCGCAAAACTTTATTTCGGCTTTAAGGACAAAATCACGAAAGAAGAGTTAAGCGCACTCGAAGAACGCAGCGAAACCGAAAAAGACATTATGGGCAATTTGCTTTCCGGCGTGGACGTGCAGGTTGGGGATTTGTGGCTTATCCGCGCGGGGCTGATTCACGCAATCGGCGCGGGTTGCACGATTATCGAAGTGCAGGAGCCCACGGATTTTACAATTCAGCCCGAGCGGTGGTGCGGCGATTATCACATAAGTTACGACGAAGAATTTATCGGGCTTCAAAAGGACGTCGCGCTTGACGCGATAAACTACGATATTTACGGCGCCGCCGCAAAAGAGTTTGCAAAAGTATCGCCGAAAGTCGTCGTCGATACCGAAAATTATAAAAAGGAAATCCTTATCGGATATGACGATACGCCGTGCTTTAAGGAAATCCGCCATACGATAAAAAACGGTGGAAGTTTCATTACTGCATTTGCGCCCGCGGTTTATATCTGCCTTGAAGGCAACGCGAAAATTGTCGGCGAAAACCATGAAAAAGACGTGCGCCGCGGCGATTATTTTTATCTGCCTTTTATTGCGGAAGGGAAGTTCAGAATCACAACCGACACCGAAGCCGTGTTTATCGAGTGTCTGCCGAGCAAACAAGATTAACGAATTCTGACGTTATGAAAATCCGCCTTTCGGGCGGATTTTATAATATCCTTACGAAAAGGCAACCGATGACCGCGCCGAAAAAGGACGCGACAAGGGAAATGGGAATGGCGAAGCGCAGGTTTTTGACTTTCACCTTTGAAAAGTAAACGGCGCAAACGTAAAATATCGTTTCGCTGCTGCCGATGATGACGGCGGCGCACTTCCCGACGTAACTGTCCGCGCCGTAATCTTTGAAAATGTTTTCAAGAAGGGCGACGCTTCCCGCGCCGCTGAAAGGGCGCAAAATCATGACTTCCGTCACTTCTTTCGGTATGCCGAAAAAGGCAAAAGGTTTTTCAAAAATCTTTGTGAGATATACGGTGAGTCCGCTTGTTTTAAACAGTTCGATAAGAATGAAAATCGCCGCAAGATAAGGGAACACGTCCTTGACGAGCGACATACTTTCTTTGCCGCCTTCGACAAAGGCATCATACACGTTTACGCGTTTTATCGCTGCAAAAAGCACCAATAAAACCAAAATTACGGGAATAACGTAATTCATTTGATAAATACCGCAACAAGCAGAACGCCGATAATCGTCGACGAAAACGTCGATATTATCGACGGCAGAATTATTGCGGACGGGGCGGTGCTTCCGTATTCCGTCATAAGGCTTAACACGGTAAGAGGCAGGAGTTGCAAAGACGTTGCCGCAATCACCGTGAGCATTACCATATTTTTTGTCGCGACGCCCGATTTGTTGTCCATAAGATATATCGCGTCGATGCCGGCAGGCGTTGCCGCGTTTCCAAGTCCGAGCACGTTCGACGCGACGTTCAGGGTGATTAAATCAACCGCTTTTTCGCTTTCGTTTCTGAAAAGCCGACGGGTAAGCGGACGGAAAAGTTTCGTGAGTTTTTTGTCAATCCCCGTCTTTTCCATAAGTTTCAGCGCCGACGTCCACACGGCGTAAATCGCCAGCATTTTAAGCGACAGCGACACCGCGTTTGTCGCGCCGGCAAGCATAGACGCCGTAACTTCATCGGGCGAAGTCACGGAAATTATCACGACGGCGACGATAAAAATCAAAGTAAAAACGACGTTCACGTTCAATCGTATGCAAGAAGGCGGGAAGTTATACTTTACAAAACGCAATATAAATTGTATAATGTACCGGAACTTATTATAAGGAGGGCTCATATGTCCGAAAAACAGAAATATTATATCACAACCGCAATCGCGTACACGTCGGGGAAGCCTCATATAGGCAACAGTTACGAAATCGTGTTGTCCGACGCAATCGCGCGCTTCAAACGTCGCGAAGGTTTTGACGTGTTCTTCCAGACAGGCACCGACGAACACGGTCAAAAAATCGAAGAAAAAGCCGAAAAGGCGGGTATGACTCCGCAAGCCTTCGTCGATATGGTTGCGGGGGAAATCAAAGACATCTATAAACTTTTGAACATTTCGTACGACAAGTTCATTCGCACCACCGACAAGGATCACGAACGTCAGGTGCAGAAAATGTTCAGAAAAATGTACGAAAACGGCGATATATACAAAGGCTCTTACAAGGGCTGGTACTGCACCCCTTGCGAGTCGTTCTGGACGGAAACGCAGCTTGTGGACGGCAAATGTCCCGACTGCGGCGGTGAAGTGAAAATGGCGGAAGAAGAAGCCTATTTCTTCAAAATGGGAAAATACGCCGACGCCCTTAAAAAATATTACGACGAACATCCGGAGTTTATCCTGCCCGCGCAAAGAAAAACCGAAATGGTCAACAACTTCATTAAGCCCGGATTGCAGGATCTGTGCGTGAGCCGCACTTCGTTCAAGTGGGGTATTCCCGTCGATTTCGATCCGAAACACGTCGTGTACGTATGGCTTGACGCGCTGACGAACTATATCACGGGGCTCGGCTACGACGTCGACGGCAACAGCGACGAAAAGTTCAAAAAATACTGGCCCGCCGACGTGCACGTCATCGGCAAGGATATCGTCAGATTCCACACCATTTACTGGCCGATTTTCCTGATGAGTCTGGGGCTTCCGCTGCCGAAACAGGTGTTCGGTCATCCGTGGCTTTTGCAGGACGGCGGAAAGATGAGCAAGTCGAAAGGCAACGTTATTTACGCCGACGACCTTGTCGGATTTTTCGGCGTCGACGCGGTAAGATATTTCCTGCTTGCCGAAATGCCGTATGAAACCGACGGTATCATCAATTGGGAGTGGATCACCGACAAAATCAACAACGACCTTGCCAATATTTACGGCAATCTCGTCAGCCGCACCGTCGCGATGAGCAACAAGTATTTCGGCGGCGTCCTTGAAAACGCAGGGGCGAAGGAAGACGTCGACGACGACCTTATCGCAACCGTTACGGGCGCATACGAAAAAGTGCGCGCAAAAATCAACGAATTCAAAATATCCGACGCGCTTTCCGAAATCTTTGTGATTTTCAAACGCGCAAACAAATATATCGACGAAACTATGCCGTGGGCGCTCGCCAAGGACGAGTCCAAGACCGCAAGGCTTAAAACGGTTTTGTATAACCTTGCCGAAAGTATCGTAATCGGCACGTCGCTGTTGGAACCGTTTATGCCGGACACCGCGGCAAAAGTAACGTCGTATTTCGGCACAACTGTGCGCGACTACGGCCGAATTGCCCGTTTTGGCGGCATTGAAAACGGCACGAAAGTCGTTGAAAATCCCGAAATTTTGTTCAGACGCCTTGACGTGAAAGAAGTCGTCGATAAGGCGCACGAAATGTATGAGGCAAGGAAAAAAACCGCTGCCCCCGAAGTGAAGGAAGAAGAAAAACCCGAAATAGACATCGACTATTTTGCGGGGCTCGATTTAAGAGTCGCGAAAGTCGTCGCGTGCGAAAAAGTGCCAAAAGCGGACAAACTTCTGCACCTTACCGTCGACGTCGGCGGCGTCGAGCGAAGCATCGTCAGCGGCATTGCAAAGTTCTATACGCCCGAAGAAATGATCGGCAAAGAAGTGGTCATAATCGCAAACCTTAAACCCGTGAAACTTCGCGGCATCGACAGTCAGGGTATGATACTCTGCGCGTGCGGACAAGACGGGAAAGTTACGCTCGTTTCGCCCGAATCCGCCGTGGAAAGCGGCGCGGTCGTCAGATAATGCTCATCGACACGCATTGCCATCTTGACGATGAAAGGCTGCATCCGCTTGCCGAAAGCGTCATAAGCGATATGGCAAAAGACGGGCTGTATTGCGTCGTTACTTCGTCCAGCGATTACGAGTCGAGCGTGTGCAATTTCGCGCTTGCGACAAACAATCGCGACGTGTATGCGACCGTCGGGATTCATCCGCAGGAAGCGTCGGGGCGGACAACCGCGCAATACGACGAGTTTTGCAAGATGGCGGAAAACGAAAAAGTCGTCGCAATCGGCGAAGTCGGGCTTGATTATTATTACGAAAATTCCCCGCGGGAAATCCAGAAAACCGTGCTTGTCGAACAAATGGAACTCGCACATTTTCTGCGCCTTCCGCTTGTTTTTCACGTCAGGGACGCGTTCGGCGATTTTTTCGATATCGTAAAAGATAATAAAAAACTCCTTGAATACGGCGGGACCGTGCATTGTTTCAGCGGCACGGCGGAATACGCAAAAAGCCTTTTGAAATACGACTTGTACTTCGGTTTCGACGGGCCGATTACCTATAAAAATGCAAGGCACTCGGTGGAGGCTGCGGCGGAAATACCCGTTGACAGACTGCTTGTCGAGACGGACAGCCCGTACCTTGCGCCGACGCCCCTTCGCGGCACGGTAAACCTTCCGAAGAACGTCCGCCTTGTTGCCGAAAAACTTGCGACGATTAAAAATTTATCAACAAACGAAATTGAAGAAATCACAACGAACAATGCAAAAAGATTGTTTAAGAAGATAAAATGAACACATTAACTTACGTTTACGACAACAAAATATACTTAAACCTTACTAACAAATGCAGTAATAACTGTGAATTTTGCATAAGGCATACCGGCGACGGAGTGTTGGATTATTACCTGTGGCTTGACAAGGAACCGACCGCCGACGAAGTCGTCGAAGATCTGAAAAAGTACGACCTTTCAAAGTATAAAGAAGCCGTGTTTTGCGGTTTCGGCGAGCCGCTGTACGCTTTCGACGTGTTGCTGAAAGTTGCAAAATGGCTCAAAGAACACGGTATGAAAACCCGCCTTAACACGAACGGTCAGGCAGGGCTTATTTCGGGGCCCGATACGGCGATGAAACTCAAAGGACTTATTGACACCGTGTCGATAAGTCTGAATGCGTCCGACGCCGAAAAGTACAATAAAATCTGCCATTGCAAATTCAACGAAGAAGGGTTTTACGAAATGCTTCGTTTTGCGGTAAACTGCAAAAAAGAAGGTATCCGCACCGTTATGTCCGTCGTTGACGTCATCGGAAACGAAGAAATCGAAAAATGCCGCGCCGTCGCAAAACAGGCGGGCGTCGAGTTCAGAGTCAGGACGTACGTCCAAAGTTACGAACAATGAGAAAGATTAAGGATATTTTAATCGACAACGGTTTTCGGTTCAATCATAATCTCGGGCAAAATTTCATCACGGACAAAAATCTCCTCGATAAAATCGTGGAGCTTTCGGGCGTGGACGAAAACGACGTCGTTGTCGAAATAGGAACGGGCGCAGGCACGCTCACCCGCGCGATTGCCGAAAAAGCGAAAAAGGTGTATTCGTTCGAGGTTGACCGCGCGTTGAAGCCGGTGCTGGACGAAACGCTTTCGGGGCTTGATAACGTCGAAGTGATTTTCAAAGACGTTCTGAAAATGAAAGATAATGAACTTCTTGAAATCGTCGGCGAAAAATTCAAAGTCGTTGCGAATATTCCTTATTATATTACGACTGCGCTCGTAATGCGTTTTCTGGAAGAAGGCGTGCATCCGTCGGCGATAACCGTTATGGTACAGAAAGAAGTTGCCGACCGATTCGTCGCGAAACCCGCAACCGAAGATTACGGCGCGATTACAATGGCAATTTCCTTATACGGCGACGCGAAAATCGTCGGACAGGTTGACAAAAGCATGTTTTATCCCGTGCCGAAAGTCGACAGCAGCATCGTGAGAATCGACGTATACGATAAATATGCGGGCGTCAATAAGAAAAACGTCAACAAAGCAATCAAGTGCGCGTTTATGATGAGAAGAAAAATGCTTTTGAACAATCTGACGGCGGTTTATCCCGTGCAAAAAGACGAGGCGGCGAAAATCCTTGAAAGCCTGAATATCGACTTAAAGGCGCGCGGCGAAACGCTGACTCTTGACCAAATTATCGAAATTTCCGATTTACTGTCAAAATGACACATAAAAACGCAATAAAATGTCAAAAAGACTGTCCTTGCGACAGTCTTTTGTTTTTGTTCTTTTTATGTCGGCTATTTGACCGACAAAATGCGGAAAAAACCTTGACTTTATTTTGCGCGCGCTATTATAATTGAATCATAGAAATTATATGAGGTGAAATTATGTCAAAAAACTCTTATCCGAAAGTTCCTTGGAGAACCGTTAAAGACCCCATCGCAGGTCATCCCAGAACCTACGAAAACGGCATAAAACTCGATTGGTACACGACGGAAGCCCCTGCCGGCAGTTATCGCAGCATTTTCAAGTGGGGCAATCCGAAAGAATATAAAGTTCCGAGCGAAGGAATGTTCAATTATATGATGAAAAAGTTGGACTTCACGCCCGAGTTTTTGAACAGCAAAAAGAATTTCGGCGATTCTCCCGTGAAATACGAGATAAAGTCGCAACTTTCCGTTGAAGAACACAAGGCTCTTCTTGCCTTTGTTGCGGGCGACGGCGCGGACGACGATTACACAAGGCTTCGCGTTGCATACGGTCAGACGATGATCGACCTTATGCGCCTTCGCGAAGGTATTGTCGAAAACGTGCCCGACCTCGTACTGTATCCCTCGACGACCGAACAAATCGAAAACATCGTGAAATACTGCGACGAGCACAAAATCGCGATTTACGTTTACAGCGGCGGTTCGTCCGTAACGCGCGGCGTCGAACCTACGGTAAAACGCTCGATCACGCTCGACCTTGGCAAAAACTTCAACAAAATCATTTCCGTCAACGAAATCAACGAAACCGTTACCGTGCAGCCCGGTATTTTCGGAACGGCACTTGAAGAGTATCTCAACAATCCCGTTAATTTCAAGTCGGGCAACGCTTACACCGTCGGTCATTTCCCGCAGTCGTTCGAGTATTCGACGGTCGGCGGCTGGGTAGTAACGCGCGGCGCGGGGCAGAACAGTTGCTATTACGGCAAGATCGAAGATCTTGTTCTCACTCAGCAATACGTTACTCCCGTCGGTACTTTCCGTACGGAACGCGCTCCCAGAAAAGCGACGGGCCCCGATATCAACCAGATTATGATGGGCAGCGAAGGCACGTTCGGCATCCTTACCGAAGTTACGCTGAAACTCCACAGACGTTCCCGCGTGCAAAAACCTTTCTGCTATCTTTCGCGCGATTGGGACAGCGGCGTTGCGTTTATGCGCGACGTTATGCAGGCTGAACGCGGCGTACCTTCCGTATTCAGAATTTCCGACGGCGAAGAAAGCGACCTTGGTCTCAGAATGTACGGACTTGGCAAAATCGAAGGACTTTTGAAGACGTTCGGACTCGAACTCGGAAAATGCTGTCTTATCGTCGGTTTCTGCGACGGCGATCCCGATTATCAGCGTATGACGATAAGAAACGTCAAAAAGAACGCGAGAAAACATCATCTGACGTCGTTCCTGCCCGGCATCGTCGTGCCGAAATGGTCGTCGGGACGTTTCTCCGATCCCTATATGCGCGACAATTATCAGGACTTCGGCGTTATCATCGACACCCTCGAATGTGCAATGCCCTGGGACGAAGTCGATCACATTCACGACTACGTCAGAAAGTTCATTAAATCGCACCCCAACGTCATCTGCACCTGCCATATCTCGCACTGCTATCAGAACGGCGCAAACCTTTACTTCATCTGGATGCAGAAGGACGAGGGCATCGAAAAGTTCAAGGAGTTCCACAGCGGCGTGCTTAACGCGATTCAGGAATCGGGCGCAAGCATCAGTCACCACCACGGCATCGGCAAACTCTTCGCGCCGTACAACGCAAAACAACTCGGCGACGTTCAGATGGATATGCTGAAAGCTTTGAAACACCATTTCGATCCCAACGGTATTATGAATCCGGGCGGAACGCTCTGGCTTGACAAATAATAAAAAACAACGCGCCCCCTTCGCAAAACGCGAAGGGGGCTTTTTTAATGAAATCACGTTGTGGTGAAATCACGGGGTGATGAAATCCGCCTTCGGCGGGTGAAACCTTGCTTACGCAAGATTATGGATAGTTTAATAAAACGCTTGCAAGATAAAAATAATCGGAAAAGCGTTGCATTATTGCAATTCTGTTTCAAAACCGCCTTTTTCAAAAAATCCCAAAAGACCGTTTGTCGAAAAAATAGAAAACGAAATATTCTTATTATATTGACGCGCATACATACGCGAGCGCGTGCGCGCGCGTATGAGCGCACGTTTCTATATATAGTGTTTCAAGGCAATGTCTGTCCCGTTGACTTTGACAAATAAAAAGATATGTCAAAATATACAAAAAATTTTATTTTTTTGTAAAAAACCCCCGTTTTTTGCTTGACGGAATAAAAAGATAAGGCTATAATTCGCAACTGTTGTTTACAAATGAACATTGAAAATTCAGTTGACGAAATCGCGGTAAGTTTTGATAACAGCACATCGCAAATCTCCTTAAACCCCGTCGCCGGCGACAAACGTTGCGGCTCAGGATTTATCGGGAACAACGCGGGATTGTGCATTCAAAATCATTTTGAAAAAAGTTAAAAAAACTTTGAAAAATATTGCGAAAATCGTTGACAAGCGAATTTAGATATGGTAGTATGTAAACACTGTCGCCCGTGAAAGGCAACAGCAGCACATTGAAAATTGAAGATATGGAAAAGCGAATTAAGAAATTGTAGTGAATTAAAACACGAAATAAATTTCGACGTCAAATTCCAATTTACGCAAAGTAAATTTGTCAGACAAAGTCGGAACAGTCAAGATTGAACTTGAGAGTTTGATCCTGGCTCAGGACGAACGCTGGCGGCATGCCTTACACATGCAAGTCGAACGGACCTAGCAATAGGTTAGTGGCGAACGGGTGAGTAATACATGAGCAACCTGCCTCAAACAGGGGGATAACACCGGGAAACTGGTGCTAATACCGCATAAGACCACAGCGCGGCATCGCGCAGGGGTAAAAACGATTCAGTGGTTTGAGATGGGCTCATGTCCCATTAGCTAGTTGGTGAGATAACAGCCCACCAAGGCGACGATGGGTAGCCGACCTGAGAGGGTGATCGGCCACATTGGGACTGAGACACGGCCCAGACTCCTACGGGAGGCAGCAGTGGGG